>ENA-OQVM01003358-OQVM01003358.1-marine-metagenome-genome-assembly--contig:-NODE-3358-length-17445-cov-16.342123_pt1 | contig 17445 bp, 12 predicted proteins | sample MGYA00237776_ERZ505498 | MGnify/ENA primary metagenome ERZ505498 (study PRJEB26159, sample SAMN06265151) | marine metagenome | isolation source: Helgoland LTER site | place: Germany:Helgoland, sampling... | reverse complement strand
GCATAAACATTAATTCATTGAGACAGCTTCAACAATCTCAACATCTTGGTTTGTGTGCAAGTAAAATTTTTTTGAATGAATATCAAAATTTTTTTGAAGATATTAATACTGAAAAACTAGATCTTTTTAAAAAAAAAGTAGATTATGATTTTTCATTTTTAAATTCACAAGTAATATATTTAGCTTTTTTATCACAAGTTGCGTTACTAATTGCAGTTGAAAATGGACTAAGAGAACTAAACGACAATTTAATTAATGAAAGAAGTAATTGGTATCAGCAAAAATTTATTAAATATGTTTCTAGATTTATATCTTGACTTTGCATTTTTAACATAAAAAATGGACCTAATAATAGTATTAATGGTAATGATAAAGTCATCAATGGTGACAAAATTAGAAAAATACTATATACTAATATAAATTTCTCATTACTATTAAATACACTACTTCCATAAAAATCTCCTATATAAAAATATCTATCTTCGAATTTTTCTACTGTATTTATATTCTCTACTAATTCTATTATACTTCTCTCCTCAACTATATCTGTTTCTATTTCTTTCATATTACTATATAGTTTCTGCGAATCTTTCAAAAACATCACATCACTTGTGTAATATTTATTCCATTTTTTTACCATACTTTTTCCTGATTCTGTATCACAATCAAATATATGATTATATAAACAATTCGATATATCTGTCTTTTCTTTATTTTCATTCAATTCTAAATCATTCAGTATTTCTTCTGATACTTCCTCTTTTTTTTCCAAAAACTCTATGGGTAATTTAAATTCCTTATTTGTCATAATGAACTTCATGTATATAATTTTTTATTTGTTTTTACGAAATCATTTTCATTATTTATTTTCGTTTTATATTATATATTATTATGATTAAAACCATAAGAAAATTGCCCATTAATTATTTACCAAAAACATTATCTCATAAAGACCGGAAAACACATATTAAATCTATTAGTGATAATAAAATACGTCCAAAAGTTAAAAGTTTCAAATCTTCTCGTAGTAAATGGGTTAAAAATTTTACACGAAAATATAACAAAAATATTACTAATTCTAAGTGGATTAATAAGCACATACTTTCACATAAAGGTCAGCGTAAAGTTTTAAATAAAGGTAAAGGGGCATACTTTTCTAGTGGTTCTAGACCTAATCAAACACCACAATCTTGGGCTTATGCTAGATTAGCAAGTGTCATCATGAATGGCCCTGCTCGTAAAATCGATAAACATATTTGGAAGACCCACAAAATGTCGATCTTGACTATACCATGAATTTAGTCATGAACATTAACAAATACATCTCAACTACTCTGGCATATCAAACCATTTATGATGACAATGCTTTTGAAGGTTTACAAACCCGACAAGTGTTTGGATTGGGAGTCAATTATAATTTCTAAGGAATAATCGCTTCGAAGAGGCTGTCTGGAAAATAGCAAACCTGTCATTCTGAATTTATTTCAGAATCTCCATTAACTGAAATTCAATTTGTTTTAGAATCTGAAACGAGCCTACCTTCGGTAGGTAAACTTGTCTGCCGACAGGCAGGACTGCCTGACGGTAGTCAGATTCAGATTGACAAGAAAAAAACTTTTCAGACCCCTCTTTTACTCTATAATATCTTCATAATCGGGGTACAAGAATCGATTGTAAGGAAAACGTTTCACATGAATTTCACGAACCGTATCGTACACCCGTTTTCTAAAATCTTCTAAGTTCTCTTTGTTGAGTGCAGAAATAAACAGTGAATTTTCACCAATTTTTGACATCCATGTGGACTTCCATTCGTCTAAAGAATAATGAGCTTCGGTACGAACCGCAATCAAATCCGTGTCATCAAAAGGTTCTGCTTCGTAAGCATCAATCTTATTGAACACCATGAGCGTGGGTTTGTCTAACGCATTAATTTCTCCTAAAATCAGGTTGACAGATGCGATATGATCTTCAAAATTGGGATGCGAAATATCCACCACATGCAGGAGCAAATCCGATTCTCGAACCTCATCTAAGGTACTCTTAAACGAATCGACCAATTGCGTGGGCAATTTTCTAATAAACCCAACAGTATCACTCATCAGAAAAGGCAGGTTTTTTACCACCACTTTCCGAACTGTTGTATCCAGGGTTGCAAATAATTTATTTTCTGCAAACACATCCGACTTGCTAATGACATTCATCAACGTCGATTTCCCAACGTTGGTATAGCCCACCAAAGCCACCCGAACCATGGCGCCTCTGTTGCTTCGTTGAACGGACATTTGCTTGTCAATTTTTTTTATCTTAGCTTTTAAAAGGGCAATTTTCTCTCTTACAATACGACGGTCCGTTTCAATTTCCGTTTCCCCTGGTCCGCGCATTCCAATACCTCCTTTTTGACGTTCAAGGTGTGTCCACATTCCTTTTAATCGGGGTAATAAATATTCGCACTGTGCCAATTCTACCTGAGTACGGGCATAACTTGTTTGTGCACGTTGTGCAAAAATATCCAGTATAAGGTTGGTACGGTCTAAGACTTTACAGTTTAATATTTTACTAATATTACGTTCTTGAGCGGACGATAACTCGTCATCAAAAATGGCAGTTCCTACTTTATGCTCCTCTATATAGAGACGCAACTCTTCCATTTTACCCGTTCCAATAAAGGTTTTGGGATTCGGCTTGTCCATTTTTTGAGTGAAACGTCTGAGCACTTCCCCACCAGCTGTATAGGTCAGAAATTCAAGTTCCTCTAAGTATTCTTCGGACTTAGTTTCATCTTGTAATTTTGTAATTACTCCTATTAAAACAGCTTTTTCTAAGCCGATAACTTTTTTCTCAATCATATAAACGTATTGGTCAAAGGTAAAAATTAATAGCTAGACTGAATCATCCAAAATTTAAATATTTAGGGAAGTTCGGAATTCGGTTTTATGTGCTTAATCGATTTTATATGTGTTTAATCGATTTTATTAGATTGAATTAAATGTAACTTAAAAAAAACAACTAACTTCACTGTCTAACCAATTTAACATTATGAAAGATATTACTTACGCATTAGCGGTCTTTTTCTGCACGCTAATTTCTTTTGGTCAATGCGACTACTCACTAAAAATGATTGATTCTTACGGAGATGGATGGAACGGAAACACTATGAATGTTTCGGTTAATGGCGCTCTTGTACTTACTGGAGTAACCATCCCAGCTGGTGGCTCAGAACTCATTTTACCTTTTGCGGTAACCGATGGAGCTGATGTCACTACAGAATGGCTTGGTGGCGGAGGGTTCGCATATGAAACTAGTTATGAAATTCTTGATTCAACAGGAACCTTTGTTTTATCTGGAGCTGAATCTTCTATTACAACTGGCACAATTACGGCATCTTGCCCAAGTTGTGTAGCGCCTACAGCACTTACTGTTGACAGTACTACTGATGTCGGAGCCACAATCTCTTGGACAGCTGAAGCCGGAGATGCAGCATGGCAATATGAATTGGTTCTTACGGGTGAGACTCCTACAGAAACAGGGACTGACACTACAGACAATCCACTAACAATTACAGGCTGTTATGCAAATACTGGCTATGACTTATATATTAGAACCGATTGTGGAGACACCGAAAGTACTTGGGGGATGGTTAGTTTTACAACCCTTCCAGTACCCTTTACGATGCCCGGATGTTTTGATTTTGAAACGGGTGCTTTAGGTGCAAATGCAGGTTTATCGTCCGATATATATTCGGATGCAAGCTTAGACGCTGGAGCGGCGGCCTTTGCTTCCGATTTTGGAATTCTTTTAACTGGTGGTGATTCCGGAACTGGATGGACTGGTGGAGGTTCTGATACCACAGAAACAGAAGCATGGGTTGACAACGTTACACACCAATCGGCAGTGAGTATTACTGTAGATGCAACTGCAGAAACCGTTGTTGTTCTGACTTTTGATTTAAAACAAACCTATAGCTATGGTGCTAAGTACTCTAACTTTAGAGTCACGGCAAATGGCACGCAAATTGGTGGAACTTTAAATCCTACTACAGCAGGTGCAGATTCTTTTGTCAATCAATACTACGATTTAAGTGCCTATGCAGGAACGAGTTTTAATTTAAAACTAGAACACAGTGGTAAATATAACGCAGCTTACTCCGCACCAGGAGATCAATCTCTAATTGACAATATATGTATTACGGCACCAAGTTGTACGCAGCCTAGTGCAGCGACCGCGACCGCTGTTACAGCATCGTCGGCAGATATGAGCTGGACACTAGGTGCTACTGAAACCGCCTGGAATATTGAATATGGTCCTGCTGGATTTACACAAGGAACAGGTACTACAGGTACTGTAACAACGACAGCCTATAACTTAACTGGACTGGATTCCAATACAACCTATCACTTTTATGTGCAAGCAGATTGTGGGGATTCTACAAGTAATTGGGTAGGCCCTGTAGAATTCACGACAAGTCCTGGTTGTGGAGATACGCTTTATGATTCTGGAGGCGCTACTGGAGATTATGCAAGTAATGAATTAACAACCGTCACCATTTACCCTGATACTACAGGAGATCTTGTGACCTTTACCTTCCTAAGTTTTGAAACAGAAGCTAATTGGGATTTCTTAACTGTTTATGATGGACCCGATGTGAGCGCAACTGAAGTAGGTGTATATGACGGTGCCACTGTACCAGACGCCATCACCTCCTCACACCCAACAGGGGCTTTGACTTTTGTGTTTGATAGTGATGGGTCTGCAAATCGTTCTGGATATGAAATTTTAATCTCTTGCTCCCCAGCACCTTCTTGTCTTCAAGTAAGTGATTTGGTGGTGTCAACAGCTACGGGAAGTACCGCTGATATTTCATGGACTGCAAATAATGGAGAAACTGCTTGGGAGTATGTGATACAAGCTCAAGGCACTGGTGAACCAACCACTGCAGGAATTGCAATCACAACAAATCCTTTTACAATTACTGGATTGAACTCTGCAACAGATTATGAAGTATTTGTAAGAGCCATTTGTGACGGTACGGAACCAAGTGATTGGAGAGGCCCTGTAGCGTTCGCAACATCGTATCTTTGTGGAGACACTATGTACGATTCTGGAGGGGCTACTGGAAATTATGCAAGTAATGAATTCACAACCGTCACCGTTTACCCTGATAATGCAGGAGATCTTGTCACGTTTACCTTCCTAAGTTTTGAAACAGAAGCTAATTGGGATACTTTAACAGTTTATGATGGACCCGATGTAACCTCAACTTTAATTGGTGTATATGACGGAGACACTTTACCAGATCCTATCACCTCCTCACATCCAACAGGAGCTTTGACTTTTGTGTTTGATAGTGATGGTTCTGTAAATGATCCTGGATATGAAATTTTAATCTCTTGCTCACCAGCACCTACTTGTCTTCAAGTAAGTGATGTGACCGCTACAAATGCAACAACAACTACAGTAGATCTAGGCTGGACTGCTTACAACTCTGAAGTCCTTTGGAATATAGAGTATGGTCCTGCTGATTTTGTACAAGGCGCAGGAACTACTACTGTAGCAAATTCAAATCCTTTTACATTAACTGGATTAGACAACAACGCTACTTATGATTTTTATGTCCAAGCCGATTGTGGCGATGGAGACACAAGTGCATGGGTAGGTCCTTTGAGCTTTACAACACTTCCGGTTCCCTTTACGATGCCGGGATGTTTTGATTTTGAAGATGGTGTTTTAGGAGCCAATGCAGCTTTATCTTCAGAGATTTATGCGGATGCTAGTTTGGATGCTGGAGCGGCGGCGTTTGCCTCCGATTTTGGAATTCTTTTAACTGGTGGTGATTCCGGAACTGGATGGACTGGTGGAAGTACTAGTACAACAGAAACAGAAGCATGGGTTGAAAACATTACACACCAATCAGCCGTAAATATAACTGTAGATGCAACTGCCGAAACAATTGTTGTTTTGACCTTTGATTTAAAACAAACTTATAGCTATGGTCCCAACTACTCTAACTTTAGAGTGACTGTGGATGGTGCACAAATAGGAGCCACTTTAAATCCAACGACTGAAAGTTCAGATCCATTTGTCAATCAATACTACGATTTAAGTGCTTATGCAGGCACAAGTTTTGATTTAAGACTTGAACACAGTGGGAAATATGACGCAGATTACTCGGCACCAGGAGATCAATCTCTTATTGACAATATTTGTATTACGGCACCCACTTGTACGCAGCCTGGAGCAGCAATTGCAGAAGCGATTACCACTTCATCCGCAGACATTAGCTGGACACTGGGAGATGCTGAAACTGCTTGGAATATTGAATATGGTCCTGTTGGATTTACACAAGGAACAGGGACAACAGATACGACTGTAGCAATGGCTTATGACTTGAGTGGTTTAGAGTCCAATACGACTTATCACTTTTATGTACAAGCAGACTGTGGCAATGGAAACACAAGCAATTGGGTAGGTCCACTGGCCTTCACCACAGCTCCTGGTTGTGGAGATACTCTTTTTGATTCTGGAGGCGCTACTGGAGATTATTCAGGTAATGAATCGATAACTGTCACTATATACCCTGAAACTGCAGGAGATCTTGTGACTTTGACCTTCATCAGTTTTGAAACGGAAGCAAATTGGGATTTCTTTACGGTTTACAATGGACCAGATGCAACCTCAGATGTATTAGGAAGCTTTAGTGGAGCAAATGTTCCAGATCCTGTTTCATCAACAGATGCTACAGGCGCCTTGACTTTTGTGTTTGAAAGTGATGGGTTTGCTAATGATCCTGGATATGAAATTTTAATCTCTTGTGCACCCGCACCAAGTTGTTATCCTCCAACAGCACTGACCATTTCTAATATTTCTGGTTCGACAGCTGATTTTGATTGGACTGGAGCAACAGGAAATAGTTCTTGGGAATATATCATAGTTCCAACAGGCGATCCTGCACCCACTGGAAGTGGGTCTGCAGCAACTGTGACCTCTACACAATTTACAGGCTTGGATTTTGAAACGACCTACGATGTATATGTACGTGCCGATTGTGGTGCAGTAGATGGTTTTTCTACATGGTCTGGACCCGTAACCTTTACAACCACACAACAAACAAATTATACTGTGGACTGTGCATCCGGAGTTCCCGTAAACATAAATTATTGTTATGAAAATAACGACACCATGTTTTGGGTATTCACCTCTACAACTGGATTTCCATTAAAATTAACTTTTAATGCGGGTACAATTGAAGGAAATTACGATGACATTACGATATACGATGGACTTGATAACACAGGAACGGTGTTGTTTAACAACAATACAAACAACATGGATGATCTTGCAGGTCTGGTTATTGAATCGACCTCAACATCCATATATGTAGAAGTAGATTCAGACGGCTCTAGCAGTTGTGATGCAAGTACTTTCTATACCCCGTGGGATTTTGATGTGAGTTGTAAAACCTGTATCACACAAACTGTTTCTTATGATATCATAGGCGACTGTGAAGTCAGTCAAGAATTCTTTATTGAAGTTGATATTTCAGATTTAGGAAGTGCAACATCAGTGGTTGTTTCTGACAACCTCGCAAGTGCAGCTCAGACGGTGACAAGCACAGGCGTCATTACTTTTGGCCCTTACACAGCAGGCTTCAATGTGATAATCTCATCTGTAAATAACGATGATGACTCTTGTCTGGTGAATAGTGGTGCAATGACCTTTTTATGTCCACCACCACCAAACGATTGTTCAATTATATATGCTGGAGAAGACACTACTTTTTGTGAAGGCACCAGTACTAATTTAACAGCCGCTTACCATATTTTAGGACAAGACACTTCGGCTTACGAAGTCAATTTACAACAATCGTGTCCAATGCCAGCACTTGAGGGTGGGACGCCAACAAGTTTAGATATTGATGATACTTGGTCTGACATTATTGATTTAGGGTTTGAGTTTTGTTTCTTTGGAGAAACTTACAGTCAAATTTTAATAGGATCAAATGGCGTACTGTCTTTTGAATTTGAGAATGCAGGAGGTGGTAATGGATACAGTTTAGATTCAGACGACACCTTACCGAACTCTTCAAATTCAACCTTATCAGAAGCGAATATATTTGGAGTTGGTCACGATATTGATCCTTCCGTTTGTGGAGACATCAATTATGTCATATTAGGCGCATCGCCATCAAGACAATTTGTAGTTAACTATTCTGAAGTCTGTCATTTTGGATCTTCTTGTGGGGATAACAAATCAAGCTCACAGATTATTCTTTACGAATCGTCTAACGCGATTGATGTGAATATTTATGACAAACCAACGTGTACGGCTTGGAATGATGGCAACGCTGTTGTTGGAGTTCAAAACGTACCAGGAACGGTTGCATTTACACCGCCTGGAAGAAACACTGGCGTTTGGGATGCTACAGATGAATTTTGGAGATTTACTCCTTCATTAGGAGATCCTGATTTCACAATTGAATGGTTTGATGGCACAACGTCTGTAGGAACTGGTGAAACTGTAACGGTAGCACCTTCTGTAACAACTACGTACACCGCAGCAATTACGTATGCCCTTTGTACTGGTGGAACAGCTACCATAACAGATGATGTAGAAGTAGGTATTAACCCAACCCCAGAACCAATCGCAACTGAAAGCAACATTTACCGTTGTTCAGGTGAAGAAAGTATTTTGGAGGTAACGGTTACGAATTCGGATGTCTTAGCGACGATGACGTATTATTGGACGTATGATGGCGTTGATGTACAAGCGGGACCTGATAATACCTATACAGTCCCAGCAGATTCAGATCAAACTGGCGAGTATTTTGTTACTGTAATTGATGAAAGAGACTGTTTTGGTGAAACCACCATTACTTTGGTTGCAGGCGTAACACCTCAACTTGAAGAGGATACCATTTTTACAAAATGTATGAATGAGGATACGGATCTTTCTGTAAACGTTCTAAATATGGATCTTTTAGGAAGCGATCTTGAATATGTTTGGTATATTAGCGGAATTGAAGTTCAATCTGGTTCTGACTATACGTACACCCATGTTGCAGGAGAAGCACTCGGAACTGTAACGGTAGTGGTTGTAGATCTTGTAACGACGTGTCAAGCATCCACAACAATTGAAGTCGCTGGCTTTATGAATGCCGACTGTGTGGATATCCCTCAGGGACTTTCTCCAAATGGCGATGGTATGAATGACTGTCTTGTATTAGATCATTTAGAAGCCTCTGATGACATTGTCAAGGCTGAAATCTATAACAGATACGGAGTTAAGGTATTTGAGTTGAATGATTATACAAGCCAATGGTGTGGACAAAATGCGAGTTCTGGAAATTCAGATTCTAACGAGTTGTTACCCGTTGGAACTTATTTCTATGTGATTCAATTTAATTCTGGAAGAGCGCCGATTACAAGCTGGATATACCTAAATTATTAACCAAAATAATAACAAAGAATAATGAAAAATTTAGTAATAATTTTATTTACACTACTGTGTGCCTCTCAGGTGAATGCACAACAGGATCCACAGTACACGCAGTATATGTACAATATGAATATTATCAATCCAGCGTATACAGGATCCACCGAAGGCTTGGCCGTTGGCGCCTTGTACCGTAGCCAATGGGTGGGACTCGATGGAGGGCCAGAAACCTTTACATTTAACATCCACTCCCCTGTTGGGAAACGAGTTGGTTTGGGATTGTCTGTAATATCAGATCAAATCGGACCTGTTAAGGAAACCAATGCGTATGTAGATTTCTCTTACACCATTCCAGTCGGAACGGTGACCAAATTAGCATTTGGTGTGAAGGGTGGTTTTACCTTTCATGATATAGGGATTGCAGAAAGTCAAATTACACTGATAGATCAAGGCGATCCGTTTTTTGCAAATGCCATCAACGAAACCACTCCTAACATAGGAGCTGGAGCCTATTTCTATAAGCCAAGCAAGTACTATATTTCGGTATCAATCCCAAACATTTTGAATGGTGTTCATTTAGATGCGAACGGGACAAAAATTGGTTCGGAGTCCGAACACTTTTTTGCAGCTGCAGGGTATGTATTTGATCTTTCAGAAAACTTTAAATTAAAGCCACATACACTTATAAAATATGCGTTTGATGCGCCTGTGAGTTACGATATAAATGCAAATGTATTTATGTTTGATGTTGTAGAAGTAGGTGTCGGCTATCGATTGGAAGATTCTTTTAGTGGGATGGTAAATTTTCAGGTTATGGACAATCTAAGAATTGGATATGCGTATGATGCGATTCAATCGGATTTGGACATTGTGACCAGTTCATCGCATGAAATTTTTATTAATTTTGACCTTAATTTCTCAACTAAAGTTTCACGGTCTCCACGTTATTTCTAATCTAAGTTAATCATTACACTATGAAAAATATTATATCAATTTTTATCATCACTTTAATGAGTAGTTTTTGCTTAACTGCTCAAAGTAATGCCACAAAAAAAGCGGACAAGCATTTTAACAAATATCAATTTGTTGAAGCAGCTGAAGATTACTTAAAATTAGCAACCGACGGCGACGCAGATGCTTATGTCTATGGACAACTGGCAGAATGCTATTACAATGTATTCAAAACTGTAGAGGCAGAAATGTGGTACGCCAAAGCATTGGAAACTTCTTCTAGCCCAGAGATGATTTACAATTACTCTCAAATGCTAAAAGCAAACGGGAAGTATGAGGAATCTAACATACAGTTAGATAAATTTGCTTCCATGCGCCCAGCAGATCACAGAGCCACAGCATTTAGAGCCAACCCTAATTACTTGCCTAAAATTTTAGAGAAAGGCAAAAAATTCAATGTTCAGAATTTACCGATCAACTCTGAGGTTTCAGATTTTGGAGGCACACTTCAAGATGGGAAACTTTACATTACTTCTGCTAGAAATAACAATCGAAAAACCTACGGATGGAATGAAGAGCCTTTTTTGGATATCTACACTTCCACAGTAGATAGTGACGGTGCTTTTCAAATGCCTGCCATTATTAAGGAAAACATCAATACAAAATACCACGAAGGAACCGTAAGTTTTTCTCCAGATGGAAATACGATGTATTTTTCTCGTGAAAGTTATTACGATAAAGTTTTTGAAAGAGATTCGTTGACAAAATACAAAATCAGTGTTTTGAACCTCTATAAGAGCGTGAAGCAAGAAGACCAATGGTCGGAAGCAGAAGCCTTGTCTTTAAATGGAGACAGCTATTCTGTTAAAAACCCAACAGTCAGTGCGGACGGCAGTACCTTATATTTTGCTTCGGACAAAACAGGGGGTTACGGTCAATTTGACATTTACAGTGCGCCTATTGATGCAGATGGATCCGTAGGTGAAGCCACTAATATGGGGCAAAAATTAAATACAGAGGGACAAGAAATGTTTCCGTTTATCAGCTCAAATAATACACTCTATTTTTCTTCTAATGGCCATTTAGGGCTTGGAGGATTGGATGTGTTTTTTGCGAAGGTAGTGGATGGAAAAGTAGGCCCTGTACGAAATATAGGAATTCCTGTGAATGGAAATGCCGACGATTTTGCGTTTAGCATGAATGAAGAAACCGAAGAAGGGTTTGTCTCTTCAAACAGAGAAGGCGGAAAAGGAAGCGATGATATCTATGCCATCAAGAAACTGCAACCGATTTGCGATGTGTTAATGACCGTTACCGTAAAAGACAGCAAAACAGGCTTGATTTTAGAAGGTGCAAGAGTTGACATTAAAGATGCTGAAGGCACTGTTTTTGGAACGAAAGTATCAAACGCTGAAGGCATTGTTGAATACATCATTGAATGTGATATAGATACGATACTAACAGGGTCTAAAGTCGATTACGAAAGTGGCATGACAACCGTTGCCGGAACCAGTGAAGAAGAGGTTTCTGCTGAGTTACTCTTAACTCCAATTGATGAAATTATCCTTGCAAACAAAGTCATCTTAAATCCTATTTACTTTGATTTTGACAAATCGAACATCACGGCACAGGCAGCTTTTGAGTTGGATAAACTCGTACAATTGATGACTAAATACGAATCGATTGTGATCAGTGCAGAGTCGCATACAGATTCTCGTGGATCAGCCTCCTATAACTTATCGTTGTCAGACAGACGTGCCAAAACAACGGCTCAGTATGTGATTTCTAAAGGGATTGATGCCAGCAGAATCACAGGAACAGGCAAAGGAGAAACGACTCCTAATGTAGATTGTGGTGGCAAGTGTACAGAAGACGAACACCAACTAAACAGACGTTCTGAGTTCTTTATCTTGGAAGGAAATCCAAATGATGAGTAAGTTTTAAAACACTTTTTTTATATATAAACAGCCTCGCATTTGCGGGGCTTTTTTGTGGGAAAAATGTATTGAGGGAGCCTTCAAATCAATTTTTTTAAAAAAATAATCCCTTGTTTTAAGAAGGGAATTTTTAAAAGTAAGGTTTTCCCTTACTTTTAGTAAGGGAGAAATCACCTCATTATTTATTTTATTTTATTACGTTTACAAAAATTAGAACTCAAATCTAATTCTTTGTAAGCAGTTTAACCGACGCGTAAGATATTATTTTACTGTAAATAACATAGGGACTTTTTTCAGGTATCCATACGTTTTTGGATGTCAGAATTTAAGTTCAAATGTAGAGTACAGGTGTCTATTAGAACCGATTCTACAGGATAAACTCAAGACCATCCGGCTTACGGGAATTAAAAATTAGGAGTTTACCCTCTAAGAAAGTGAAAAATAGGTGTCAAAAAGTCGAACCTGTGGAAAGCCCACAACGAAGAATAACGACTTAATAATTTATTTTTCACCTAAATTGATAAATTAAATATTATGAAAAATGTAATTAATATTATTTATTTAATGATTATTTTTTGCTTAGTTTATTCTTGCTCAGTTGATGATTATAAAGAAGCACCAGCGCCTGCACTTGATGTTAATGAAGTTGTTTTAGATGATTTAGATTTTAATTATGATAATCTTTCCAATCAAGACAAAATAAAAGTTGTTGTTGGAGAGGCAATCAGTAGTTTTTTAATTAACAATCCTACATTCAATGACAAACTATTCTCAAAATTAATTAATCCAGAAAATAAAACAACAGAGATCCTTTATATTAAGCAAAAAGATAATCTATTTTCAGACGGAAAATCTTTGAAGGACTTGCTTTTAGAATTTCACTCAAAAAATGAGGATAAAAAAAATCTTATCACCAATATTAATACCTTATTACCTAATCTAGCAATTAAAATACCCCAATGGACAGAAGCTGTTTTAGGGAATAATGAGTTAGAGCTAGAGTTTGCTGTTTATCCTTGTTTAACTAAGTATAAAAAAAAAGTCGTTTACTTTAAGAACGGTACACAAAACTTAGCAAATAGGTCGGTTAGTAATTCAAATGTTATTTCTAATTATTTACCCATACAAATAGAAGAAAGTGAGCGTTTAATCCCAGTTAAAAAAAACACGAGTACTACATTTTGGGGAGATGATTTTTATGATGATAATTTTCCATTACTTTCTGCTTGTTCAGAGTTCAATAGACAAGACTACACTATTCACTCAAATGAAAGCTACGATTTTGTAGATAAAATAACACTTAATGAAGATTTGATTAATGCTCGATTGTGTGCTATTCTACTACCCGATAGTTCAGAAAGTATGAACTGTAATATTGTATATGAAAGAGATTGTAGAACTGAAAAAAACGTAATTGAAGGATTTAAATTAACAAATTTATCAACCTTCATAGGATTAAATAATCAACCAGGTGGAGAAGATGTTATGTCGCTACATTATCAATTTTCTGTTGCCTCAATGTGTGGCAATTTGATGCAGAATGAATTTTGCCCACCATCCGATTGGAAATTTGTTTTCTTTGGCACATTTTTTAATTTTTTTGAAATACAAACTCATTATGGTTCTCCCTTACAATCTGAAATGCCAGATGTCATTTTTAATGGCAATGGGTTTTATCTAAAAGCCTTTCCTATTTATTACGATATACCAATAAGTTTATCAGAAGAGGGAATTTATTCTCAAGCTAGATATCTACCTTTAAGTCCTAATGGAACATGGGATGGCAATGAATATGGTAGTGCAATTAGTATGGCTATCTATGAACATGATGACATTACAGTTGACGTTTCTCAGACGAACTCTATTAGTATAACTAATACAACCAAAGTTTCTGCAAGTTTAAGTATAGGTGAGAATTTTGAAGCTGGCGCAGACTTCAGTAACTCTGTAACTCGAACTTCAAGTACAACGATTAACATAGACGCTTCCAAGGATGTGGAATTGGGTAAAACAGCTATAAATTATTATCAGCAGAATTTTACTAATCCAAATATTGGGTTTGGATATAATGTCACAACTGGAGCTGTTAATACTCATTTTGCATTTTATTATTAATAGCTCGCAAGCTCTGTAAAGTCTCCCGACTTCGCAGAACATAAAAAATATAAAATGAAATGTAAATTATGAAGTATTAAAATGAATTTTTAACGGAAAAGTTATGAAAGTTATATAAGCTCAAAGTCGGGAGACTTTGCGCAGCAGGGAGACTTTGCGCAGCAGGGTGATTTCCCTGCTTTTTATGCTAAGTTAAAATATTTAAATACAGTTCATGATTTAAGAAATGAAACAAATTTGAGTAGAGTTAGTGAAAATTCTTTAAATAGAGACTATGACGAAGGTAGCTGTCAATACATAGGAATTTGTGAAGGTAATTCTTCAGGTGAATGTCCTTTTTTATCCTTTGCATGTACAAGTGGGCACTGTGAATTTAGGGAGGAAGATATTATTGACAGTAGTATTGAAGATATAAGTTTATATGAAAATGGTGATGTTTTATTAAATGAAATTCTTAATAATGGGGAATCTAATATATTTAATACGAATGAAGCAACCCAAAGATTAATTGGTGACGATACGTTAAGACATAATTTCAAAAGTCTATTACATAATTCAGAAAAAGGAAGAAAATATATTGATTTTTATTACGCTCTAAGTGCTTCTTTAGATAAAACTGAATTCAATACTATTGTTGGAATATCAATTTTAAAAATGCTTCCAACAACAGATCTTAAAATAAAATCCTTTCTATCAGATGAAACTACTCCTAGAGAAATTATTTTAGACATTGATTTTGGAAATAAAGTTGAATCCATTTTGAAAACACTAAAAAACAATGTCTCTGATACAAATTCTAAGGCTCTATTAGATGACTTAATAAATGATTTAAATAGCTATAAAGGGCTATCAAAACAAATGTTGCTAAATGAAATATCTGATTAAATTTATATTTATAATTATTGCTTTTGTGTTTAGCTCAATTTCATTAGTGATAATGTCGGTTAGCACAAATAAAATTATTCATACTTATTTCGAAGTTAGTCTAGAAAACGCCTATTTATTTAGTGTAGTTCGATATGGATTAGAATTAACTTTCGTTATGGCTGTTTATTGGATATACCTTTTTTGTAAACCAATAAATAAAAATCTAAACTATGTTTTTGTTTCCTTAATTTCAATAGGATTTATCTCTGAATTATATTTTACATATAACTTCGTATACAGTAAAACTCATGATTTAGAATTGTGTTATGATTTTGTAAAGGATTTAGATAAACTGTGGATATTATTAATTTGTAAAATATTCGTTTTGTTTATTTCATTTAGAATTATAAAAAAGATACTGAAAGAGGATAAAAATTATTTACATTTACTTGTTATTTCAGTAATTATGTTCCCCATTTTATTGATTTTGATTTACAATTAACGCAACATAACAATGTTGAAAAAAATAAGAAAAACACTTTAACATAAACCCATAAAAAAGGCCCGTATCTCGAGCCTTTTTTTGTTTTATTTATTCAAGATCAATTCTTGGTACACACATGTTACCACATTCTATTTAAATCGCTACGTATTCTATGACTAACGAAATTCAAGTGAGTTATATCCTAAATGGGGTAACCTCTGCCTATCTAATGGTTATAGGTCAGTACGGCTCAGATGGAACGTCTAACAATTATGTTTTAGATACCGAAAGCACCCAAACAATCCTAAACCTTTCCGGCTATTCCAACGGGTTTTACACGGTTGCGTTGGTCTGTGATGGCACAATTGTTGATGCTAAAACGTTAATTAAACAATAATATTTTTAAAGCCCATGACATACATGGGCTTTAATCCTAACCTTTTAAATTTTTAAATCATGAAAACAATAATTCTAATTTTAAGCTTATTTCTATCTTTAGGTTGTAATAATAGTGACCCTCAAACATCATTTCAATCCACTGAAATAACACCAATACTGATTAGTAAAGGAGAACTATTTAACGGGAATTACAATCCTATACGGCATATTGAAAAATTTGATAATTCAACTTCATGGAATACTTTTGTTGCCGATGTTTGGTCAATTGCAACGGCTCCAGATGAGGCTATTGTAAATTTTGACGAACATATCGTTATTGCTGCTTTTGACGTTACACAACCAACTGGAGGTCATAGTATCGATATTGTTTCTATCACTGAAAATGCCGAAAACATAGTAGTTGTAATTGATAAACTAAATAATGGAGACCTCACACAAATCGTAACGCGTCCATATCACTTTGTTAAAATACCCAAAACAACTAAAGAAATAGTTACGGAGCAATAAATTTGTAGGGCTTTTCTAACCTTTTAAATTTTTTAAATCATGAAACGTCCATAACTAAAACTTGATACCCAAGGAAAATGATCAAATGGATGTAACATGTGACCAATTAGAAACAATAAATACAAAGACATGAAAACAATAACTCTAATTTTAAGCTTATTTCTTTCTTTAGGTTGTAATAATAGTGACCCTCAAACGCCATTTCAATCTACTGAAATTACTTTTACTGAAATTGGTAAAGGAGCGTTGTTTGGAAATGGTGTTGAAAACATCTCACAAACAAGCCTTCTGATTAATAACCAAACAGAATGGCAAAATCTTATGAATCAAATGGACTCCGTAAACAATATTTCTGATACTTTCCCTGAAACTAATATTGATTTTGAAACCTATTCGATTGTTGCAGTATTTTTAGAAATCAAAAGCAATGGTTGGGAGGTCGTCATTAATACCATAATAGAAAATGAAGATAACATTACCATATCAACTCAGGAAACAGAATTTTTTAGTACAGTAATAACTCAGCCTTTTCATATTGTTAAAATACCCAAAACGACTAAAGAGATAGTTACAGAGCAATAAGCGCATAAAACAGCCTCGCATTTGCGGGGCTTTTTTTATTTAAACCGCCTTATAAAACAAAACGGATAAGGCAATAATAGCGATGGGCAATACAATAAGAATAAACGTGGAATAGCCCAAGTCTTTTTTGTTGGACAGTTTGGCATTTAATACACGGCGTTTGCGACCGCTGTA
>ENA-OQVM01003357-OQVM01003357.1-marine-metagenome-genome-assembly--contig:-NODE-3357-length-17451-cov-6.391677_pt1 | contig 17451 bp, 11 predicted proteins | sample MGYA00237776_ERZ505498 | MGnify/ENA primary metagenome ERZ505498 (study PRJEB26159, sample SAMN06265151) | marine metagenome | isolation source: Helgoland LTER site | place: Germany:Helgoland, sampling... | reverse complement strand
ATGGGGGCTTTCGGTTGCGATAGTTATGATATATCTGGAACGACAGACGGAAGAGGGTCTAAAGGAGCTTTGCACGGATTAACTAAATTCAGCATGGAAGATGCCCCGCCAAGTACTTTCTTTTTAGAATATATAGCTAGACCACAAACTGCAGAAATGTTTTTTGAAGATGTGCTAATGGCGTGTGTATTTTACGGTATGCCCTTATTATGTGAAAACAACAAGCCTAGGCTTTTATATTATTTTAAAAGAAGAGGGTACAGAGGGTATTCAATGAATAGACCTGATAAAGTATGGAATAAGTTGTCTGTTACAGAAAAAGAAATTGGGGGCATACCTAATTCAAGTGAAGATATAAAGCAAGCGCATGCAGCAGCAATCGAAATGTACATAGATAGACACGTAGGATTAAATGAAGACGGCTCGTATGGCACAATGTATTTTAATGAGACCTTAAACGATTGGTCTAAATTCGATATAAACAATAGAACAAAATTTGATGCAGCCATTAGTTCAGGACTAGCCATCATGGCTTGCAACAAAGACCTATATAGACCTCACGGTAAAATAGAAAGACAGCCTGTTAAATTACGGTTTGCTAAATATTCCCATGAAGGCACTATGTCAAAAATAATAAAAAAATAATATGGCGAATAGCGTAACAAATAGTTTTTTCCCTAGCCAAGTGGTAAGTGATCAAGAGAAAGTTTCTCAGGATTACGGATTGCAAGTTGGTAGAGCGATTCAAAATGAATGGTTTAGCAGCAACTCAGGCGTAACTCGCTTCAGAAGTAATCAAAATTCTTTTCATACGTTAAGGTTATACTCAAGGGGCGAGCAACCTGTGCAGAAATACAAAGACGAGCTTTCTATAAACGGTGATCTATCTTATTTAAACTTAGACTGGAAGCCGGTTCCAATATTATCAAAGTTTGTTGACATAGTTGTTAATGGTATTGCTGATAGATCTTTTGATATTACTACTTATTCCCAAGATCCTTACGGTGTAAGCAAAAGGACAGCTTATATGGAATCTGTTATAAGAGACAAGCAAACAGAAGAATTAAATAACTTTGCTCAAGAAAATTTTGGTATTAATCTTTTTGAAAATCCACCTGAAACTTTACCGGACTCTCAAGAAGAGCTTGACATACACATGCAGCTTACTTACAAGCAAGGTATAGAAATAGCGGAAGAAACCGCACTTAACACTTTACTTGACGAGAATAGGTACGACTTAACAAAAAGAAGAACCTACTTAGATTTAGCAACATTGGGTATAGGTTGTGTAAAAAATAACTTTTCAGAATCAGAAGGAGTAACCGTTGATTACGTTGATCCAGCTTATTTAGTATACTCTTATACAGAGGACCCTTATTTTCAGGATATATACTATGTCGGAGAAGTTAAGTTTGTGCCAATAAACGAAATTAAAAAACAATTTCCCGAATTAACTCAAGATCAGTTAGAAAAAATTAAACAACAAGGAACACAAAATTACGGTGTATTTGATCAGACCGTAAGCAATCAATACAACAATAACAGAGACTCAAACGTTATACAGGTTTTATATTTTAATTATAAGACTTATATGAACGAAGTGTATAAGGTCAAAGAGACCGCGACAGGAGCAAGCAAAATAATAGTGCGAGATGATCAATTTGATCCTCCGGTAGAAATGCTAGAAGAGCAATTTGGTAAAATGTCAAGATCTCTTGAAGTACTTTACGAAGGTGTTATGATTGTTGGCACGGATATAATGCTTAAGTGGGAAATGGCAAAGAATATGATGCGCCCTAAAAGCGATGTATCTAAGGTTAAAATGAATTACGCTATTACCGCCCCTAGAATGTATAAGGGCAAAATAGAATCATTAGTAAGTAAATGTACAGGGTTTGCCGATATGGTACAATTAACCCACTTGAAATTACAGCAAGTACTACAAAGAATGATTCCTGACGGGGTATACCTTGATGCAGATGGTATCAATGAAGTAGACCTAGGTAACGGAACAAACTACAACCCGCAAGAAGCATTAAATATGTTTTTTCAAACAGGTTCTATAATAGGTAGATCATTTACACAGGAAGGTGATATGAATCCTGGCAAAGTGCCTATACAGGAAGTGCCAACAGGAAGCGGAGGGCAAAAACTACAAACACTAATTGCAACTTACAACTATTATCTGCAAATGATAAGGGATGTAACCGGATTAAATGAAGCGAGAGACGGGTCTACGCCAGACTCTAGAGCATTAGTAGGGGTGCAAAAATTAGCAGCAGCAAATTCAAACACTGCAACAAGGCATATATTAGATTCAGGTTTATATTTGACAAGAGAACTTTGCGAGTGCTTATCTTTAAGAATATCAGATATAATAGAGTATCACCCAGCTAAAGAAGCGTTTATAACCAAAATAGGTAAATTTAATGTAGGTATTCTGGAGGAAATGTCAGACTTGTATATGCACGACTTTGGAATATCACTAGAACTAATGCCTGATGCAGAAGAATCCGCTATGCTTGAAAACAATATTCAGACTGCCCTACAGCAAGGATCTATAGATTTATCTGATGCTATTGACATACGAGAAGTTAAAAATATAAAGCTAGCAAACCAATTGCTTAAAGTCAAACAAAAGAAACGCCAGGAAAGACTGCAAGCGGAACAGCAAGCTAATATACAAGCTCAAGCACAGGCTAACGCCCAAGCACAACAGGTGGCGGCTCAAGCAGAAGTACAAAAAGATCAAGCTATGTTCCAGACTAAAGCGCAATTGGAGCAACTTAAAGCAAGCATAGAAGAAAAAAGAATAAGCGTCGAGGTTAATGCTAAGAAAGAATTGATGGCATTAGAGTTCCAATACAATATGCAATTAAAAGGTATAGAAGTAGACGGGGCTAAATCAAAAGAGAAAGAAATAGAAGATCGTAAAGATCAAAGAACTAGAATACAAGGTACCCAGCAAAGCGAGATGATTGCTCAAAGAAAGAATGATTCTCCACCTAAAAACTTTGAATCCGCAGGAAATGACGTAATGGGCCAAGGTTTTGGCTTAGGTGCGTTCGATCCTAGGTAATAATAGTAATAACAATTATATAATATTTTATCATGTCAGAACAAACAGAAAATACAGAGCAAGTAGAAACACCTCAGGAAGAGGTTGTTGATACAAATCCCATGTCAGTAGACGAAGAGGGAACAATTAAATTAGATATGTCTAAGCTAGCGGAGCCTGCACAAGATACCCCGGAGCTAATGCAAGATGTGCCGGAACCAATACAGGCAAAAGAACCTGTGGTTGAAGTGCAAGAACAAACTGCCGTACCTGATGCTGTAGAATCCGCTATAGAGGAAATAACAGAAGAAGAAGTACAGAAGCAAGCGGATGATTTGCAAGACAATATAGTTGAGGCTATAGAAGAACAAAAAGAAACCGGCGTTGAACTACCTGAAAACATTCAAAAGGTTGTTGACTTTATGAATGAAACAAGCGGGACTCTTGAGGACTATGTTAAGCTTAATAAGAATTATGACGACTTAGACGAATCTCAACTGTTAAGAGAATACTACGCTAATACAAAACCTCATCTAGACGAAGAAGACATAGACTTTATGATGGAAGATAACTTTCTTTATGATGAAGACTTAGACGAAGAAAGAGATATACGAAGAAAAAAACTAGCTAGAAGAGAGGAATTAGCAAAAGCTAAAAACCACCTTACTGGATTAAAAGATAAATATTATCAGGAAATTAAAGGCGGCGCAAGGCTGGCTCCTGAACAAAAGAAAGCGGTAGACTTTTTCAATCGCTATACAAAAGAAAACGAAGCAGCAACTCAATTAGCTGAAAAACAATCACAAACGTTTTTAAAGAAAACGGAAAGTGTTTTTAACGACGATTTCAAAGGTTTTGATTATCAAGTTGGAGACAAAAAATTCCGTTTTAAAGTTAAAGACGCTCCTACTATTAAGGAAACCCAAAGTGACATTAATAATTTTGTCAAGAAGTTCTTAGATAAAGATAACCAAATGTCAGATGCAGCGGGGTACCACAAGGGATTGTTTACAGCTATGAATGCAGATTCTATTGCAAATCATTTTTATGAGCAAGGCAAAGCCGACGCTATGAAAACGAGTATATCTAATTCGAAAAACGTACAAATGGGCGCGAGAGGCGTTCACGAAGATGTTAAAGCACCGAATGGGTGGTCAGTAAGATCTGTTAATTCCGGGGGAAGTGATTCAAAATTAAAAATAAAAAGTTTTAGAAACATTAAATAATAAAAATTATGGCATTTGCAACATCACCCGCTACGTTAGCCAACTTAGCGCATTTAACACCACGTCCAGTAAAGGGATTATTTGGGGACAACTATTTATCTCTAGCGGACATGGATTTTACACAACAATTTTTACCTGAGGTATACGAAAAAGAAATCGAGCGTTATGGAAACAGAACGATCACTGGATTTTTACGTATGGTCGGAGCAGAGATGCCTATGGCATCGGATCAAGTAGTTTGGTCAGAACAAGGAAGATTACACATTGCTTATGATACAGCAACTGCTGGAGCAGCGGCTGCTAAAACAATAAGCTTGCCTTCTCCTGGCGCAGACGGGAAAGTTCCACTATTGGGACCTAACATGACTATCGTGGTTGCTAAAGGAAACACAACGGTAAAAGCTTTTGTAAAATCTTTAGGAACTTTAGCTGGAGGTAATCAATCTTACAACATCGAAGTATATGATACTGCCAATGGTCAGTTACCAGCTGCTATAGCTGAGGCAACAGACGTAAGCTTATTCGTGTATGGATCTGAATATGGGAAAAACTCTGCAAACGCAGGTAATTCTATTGACGCTTCTTTCACAACTTACAGTAACAAGCCAATCATTTTAAGAGACAAGTACTCTGTAAATGGTTCTGATGTTGCTCAAATTGGATGGGTAGAAGTAACTACTGAAATTGGAACTGGAGGATACCTATGGTACCTAAAGTCTGAGCATGAATCTCGTATTCGTTTTGAAGATTACCTAGAAATGTCTATGGTTGAAGCTAAGAGCGCAGCCGGTACTATTATAGACAACCAAGGAGCTACTTTAGAAGGTATGCAAGGTTTATTTGACTCACTAGAAGAAAGAGGATTGGTATTTAACGATCCTGATTTTGGTGCGGCAGGTGGAGCTGGGCTTTTAGAGTTTGACACTATATTACAAGAGCTTGATAAGCAAGGTGCTATTGAAGAGAATATGATGTTCTTAGATCGCGCTACAGCATTGAGTATTGATAATATGTTAGCCGCTCAAAATTCTTACGGAACAGGAGGAACATCTTATGGTGTATTTGAAAATTCTGAAGAAATGGCGTTGAACTTAGGCTTCTCAGGATTCCGTAGAGGATCTTACGATTTCTATAAGACAGACTGGAAATACTTAAACGATTCTACAACTCGTGGACTTATTGGAGATATAGCAGGAGTAATTGTTCCAGCAGGAACATCTACTGTATATGATCAACAATTAGGCCAGAACATCTCACGACCATTCTTACATATCCGTTATAGAGCTTCAGAAGCTGATGACAGACGTTTGAAATCATGGGTGACTGGATCAGTTGGTGGAAACTACACAAGTGACCAAGATGCAATGAATGTACATTTCTTGTCAGAAAGAACTATGTGTACTCAAGCAGCTAATAACTTTGTGTTATTGAAAAACCTACCTGCATAGTAATTTTATTGTAGTAATTACCCTCGTTGAATCTACGGGGGTAGTTATTACTCTTATTAGCGACAGTAGCTTATTATAATTAATAGTAAGAAGCTATTGTCATACATTATTAACATTTATATTATATTATATTATGGCTAAAAAAGCTACAGCAAATAAAGTTGAGGTTGCTCCTCAGCAAGAGGTTGAAACAAAAGTACAACCAAAAATAGAAATGCCTAAAAAAGCGGTACCAAAAAAAGATGAATGGGTAATTAAAGATCGTTTATACGAACTAATAAACTCAAGCCCTTTAGTTTTTACGTTACCAACTTATCATACGGCTAAAAGATCATTACTATATTTTGACGAAAAAGAGGGTTACCAAAAAGAAATAAGATATGCTACTAATCAAAAGTCTTGCTTTGTTGAAGAGCAAAAAGGGCAAGCGGTGTTAGGGCGTATTGTATTTAGAGATGGAAAGCTACGAGTACCAAAAGAAAATGTAGTGTTACAAAAATTATTATCTTTATATCACCCCGCTTTAAAAGGGGGCGTTTATGAAGAATACAAACCTTCAGAGCAAGCTAGTAATGAAGTTGATTGGATTGAGTTCGAATTGCAAGCATTAAACCTAGCTAAAAGCTTAGATATAAATGAAGCTGAAGCTATACTTCGTGTTGAAGTGGGTAGCGCAGTTTCTGAATTATCTTCATCAGAGTTAAAAAGAGATCTATTAATATTCGCAAAAAGAAATCCTAATTTATTCTTGCAACTAGCTCAAGATGAAAATACGCAATTAAGAAGCTTTGGAGCTAAAGCAGTTGAACAAGGTATAATAGCATTATCTCAAGATCAAAGAACGTTTACTTACGGAGTAAATGGAAGAAAGATAATGACTGTACCATTTGACGAACACCCTTACTTTGCTTTATCTGCTTTCTTTAGAACAGACCAAGGAATGGAAGTATACAAGGCAATTGAGAAAAGACTAAACTAGTCACCTTTATAGTAATAGGCTGCTGAAAGGTGGCCTATAACTATATAAAATAAAAAACAAATTATGGCTGTAAGCGTAGATACTGTTTATCAGAGAGTGTTAGCAATACTCAACAAAGAACAAAGAGGTTATGTAACTCCTCAAGAATTTAATCTATTTGCTAATCAAGCTCAGTTAGATATATTCGAACAATATTTTTACGATATTAATCAGTTTGGCAGAATACCTGGTAATGACACTGAGTTTTCTGATATGCTTAACTTGCTTAATGAAAAAATAAATATATTTGAAGTAGATGCAGATATGACTTATAATGCAGCTACTGAACATTGGTCACCTCCTGCTGACCTATACAGAATAGGTACAATAGTTTACAACAACGTTACTACTAGTAAATCATTATATCCTGTACCTAATACAATTGTTACTACAACAACACCGATAGAAGCAGAAAGAATAAACTTTAATGAATTTCTGTATATAAACCAATCGGCTTACGCAAAACCCACAAATACAAGACCCGTGTTTGTAGCCTCAGAAGATGGTTACAAAGTTTATGGAGATTCTTTATTAACTACTAATGTAAGGTGTAATTATATAAAAGAGCCTTCTAAAGTAGAATGGGCATATCAAATGGTTTTTGGAGAAGCATTATACGATTCAACCCAAGCGGTTGACTTTGAGTTACATCCATCAGAAGAAACAGAGCTAGTAATAAAAATTTTAGAATTCGCAGGCTTAGTTGTTAAAGACATAGGACTATACCAGGTAGCGAGTCAAATAGAAGCACAAACTAACCAACAAGAAAAAGCATAATATATGGCATTGATAAATCAAACTCCAGAAGAATACTACTTAGGACCTGACGGTGTATGGGATAGTAACGACGAGAATTACGGTGATTATCAGTTTGTTAGTATATCTGATATTATAAATAATTTTATAGTTGCTTATGTTGGGCAAGACAAGCTTATAACAAAAGTAAAAAGGACTGACGTTGCATATTGGGCGCAGCGAGCAGTACAAGAATTTAGTTTTGATGTATTGCCCCAAGATAAAGCAATAGAAATAGAAGTTCCACCCGGGCTGTATATGATATTGCCTCAAGATTACGTTAACTATACTAAGTTATCCTGGACAGACAAGTCTGGAATAGAGCGAATAATATACAGAACAGACTTAACAAGTAACCCAAACGCTATCATACAAGACGACGCTTACGATTATACCTTTGATAGTGATGGCAATATACCTTTAGCGGACCAGTCAGAAACATTGAAAAGATGGAATGCTAACAGTAGTTACCCTATAGCTGGAGCAGGCGGAAGTAACTGGGATTTAGCGAATAACCCCGATCTACTTTCCTTGTATGCTTACGGCGGAAGATATGGCATTAATCCGCAGCAAGCTCAAGCAAATGGAACATTTTATATAGATAAATTAAATGGTGTAATTAGATTTAGTTCGGACATACGGGGCCGAATAGTGACACTTAAATATATAAGTGATGGTTTAGGCTCTATTGAGGATATGACTGTACACAAGCTCGCTATGGACGCCATAGAGAAGTATATAGCTTACTCTATACTATCAACTAGATCTAATGTGCAGGAATATCTTGTGGCTAGGTTTAAAAAAGTTGCATCTGCAGCTAGAAGAAATGCTAAAATAAGATTATCAGAATTAAAGACTAATCTAATGGCTCAAGTATTCAGAAATCAATCAAAATGGATTAAACACTAAAGTTATATGGCGGAATTAATACACACGTTTACCAGCGGTAAAATGAACAAAGACCTTGATGAAAGGCTTGTTCCCAATGGAGAATATAGAGACGCCTTAAACTTAGAGCTTGCATCTTCAGATAGCTCTCAAGTCGGTACTTTTCAAAACATAAAAGGTAATCTAGAGTTGCGCAATAAAATGTACAACCCTAAGACTAAGGCTTACAACCAGTGGCTTGAGGCTGAGTATATCACTGCACTAGATAATCCTACGTGCGTAGGTGCCATGGCGGATGAAAATTCAGACAATATATATTGGTTTATAGCTTCGGATTCTGTAAGCGTTATAGCTTATTATAATATTAACACGAAATTAACTAGGCCTTTATTAGTTGACACGGAAGGTATTTTAAATTTTAGCGAGGATTATTTAATTACAGGTATAAACGTAATAGAGGGTATGTTAATTTGGACGGACAATCAAACTGAGCCAAAGAAAATATTCGTTGAAGATTGGGTGGGATCTACGCCTAATTTTGTAACACATTCTCAAATATACGGTAGAAACTTTATTGAAGACGATATAACTGTAATAAAGAAATATCCATTACAACCACCTGTTGTATCTGCATATTCTAATAGAGTTATAGATCCAGCTACGGGTTTACCAGGCGCTAATATTGATACTCAAACTATTGCGTCATTTTACACAACTATTGGAGGATCCGTAGAACCCCTCGCCCCGGGAACAGAACTTATATTGAATTGGACTTCTAATACGCTTCCTGTATATAATTATGGTGATATACTATTACTTACTGATGCAACTAACGACCCCTTAGATATAGACGCAGTAATAAGAGTTGAAGTTTTTGGTTTAGCGCCAAACGGACAATCTTCCGCGTATGTTAGGGTACTATCTGTAGGTTTTTCACCAGATGGAGTAACTACAAATGAAATAACCTATGACGTAACTCTAGAGCAAAAACCTCCATTCTTTGAAATGAAGTTTGCTAGATTTGGCTACAGGTATAAGTATAAAAATAACGAAATTTCTGCTTTTTCTCCTTTTTCAAACGCGGTTTTTATACCAGGCAATTTTGACTATTCACCTAGCCAGGGATATAACCTAGGTATGACTAATAATATTCGTCAGCTTGGTATATCTGATTTTGTACCCAACTCTACAGATTATCCGGATGTTGTAGCTGTGGACATACTTTATAAAGCTACTAACAACCAGAACGTATATGTAGTAGATACTTTTACAGACGAAGATCCGGAGTGGGCTGAAAACACTTTTTCTATAGAAACAGAAATAATAACTTCTGTTGTTAATACAAACCAAATATTAAGACCATTTGACAATGTACCCCGAAAAGCTAAAGCCCAAGAAATTACAGCTAACCGGTTACTATTTGGAAATTATACACAAAATTTTAATTTACTAAATAATGACGGCTCTCTCTTTCAGAACAATATACAAGCAAATTTAAAAAGTGTTCGAGTAGGTTTACCTACTGTAGAAGACAGCAATGCTGTTAACATTGAGGGAAAAATAGTTGCGCCTTCGGTAAAGTCAATAAGAACTTACCAGATAGGTGTTGCTTATATGGATAATTACGGTAGAACAACTCCTGTTTTTACTAGCAAAGCAGCGTCTATTATTGTGCCAAAAACGCAAGCTTCGATGTCTACAAAGCTTGAGGTTGAATTAACCAGCAATAGCCTTAATCCCACTTTAATACCATATTACGAACAAGGTAAGCAATTTCCTTACTTTAAGTACTATGTAAAAGAAACTTCCCGGGAATACTATAATTTAGCATTGGACAGGTATTACGACGCGGAAGATGGTAACTTGTGGTTATCTTTCCCGTCTGCAGAAAGAAATAAGGTGGACGAAGAAACTTTTTTAATACTAAAAAAAGAGCACGATGGGTCAGAGCCCGTAGCGGAACAAGCTAGGTATAAAATTATTGCAATAGAAAACGAAGCGCCTACATATTTAAAAGAAACAAAGATTTCTTTAGGGGCAATGGCTACTGAGTTTACACAACAGGCTTTCCCAATAGAAGGAGCTAGTAAGCTTGAGGTTGAAAAAGATGCATTTGACGCCCAATTTGGAGTAGAAACAAGAACCGAGTCAAGTCTACTGCTGAGGGTAAAGGCAGGCGGGGCAGCTAGTAATTACTACAAAATAGGTTCCTTTGCTTTAAACAACGTTAATACACCTGATAGAGTAGTTATTAATTCAGCTGAGATATTCGGCCCTGATATGAATTTCACTTCTGAGCCTCCTTATGGTTTTAATAGTAAAAACAACGACCTGCAGCTAGAAATAGTTAGAGTAGAGTCTATTAATAAAGCTGAATTTACTGGTAGATTTTTTGTAAAAGTTTTTCAAGATGATTTATTACGAAGAAAAATAGCGCAAGCAAATAGCTCAGCTACCGCAACATACAGAAGGAAAGCTCTAGGGTACCTCTATAACTTTCATAGAGCAGCAGCTTTTCCTGGAGCCCAGGGCAACCAATACGATAGTTTTTGGAAAAACGAATGGAGGAACAGTGACGGAGAGGGAGATGCTCAAGGTAATAAACAAAGATTGTTTATAGATGGCATAAAAACAGGATGCTCAATACCAAGAGGGCAAGGCGTGTACACAGAAAACACTGAAAATAAAATTAATATAAGCTGGACTGGAGGGTATGGCTTATGCGAAAACGGGCCAGCCGACGGCATACGGGGTGCTAACCCTGACTTATATAATCAATTGAATTCAAGCTCTTCATTCTTTAGATTTATAGACGCAGGTAACGGGATTAAAGACGATATTCCGGATAGGATATACGAAGTTTACAGAAGTGAAGAAGTGTTAGGCACAACTTACCGATGCAACTGCGACAACGGATCTAACAGGGGGGAAAATAGTGCGAATCAAATGGCTCAATGGACGTTAACTTTTAGACAATTAGGTACTACTAACGGGGGATTAGAATGGAACCCAGAAAATTATGTAGACAACTGGCAATTTTCTGAAGATCCTGCAGATTTTAACAACTCTTACGTAGGTATTGAATTTGTAGAAATTGACGCAGACGACGGAAGTTTTTCAACAGCTAACCCTGCAATATTTGAAACAGAACCAAAAGAAGCGGCAGAGCTGGATATATACTGGGAAGTACCTAAAGTTTACAAGACTTCAGAGTATACGGGGCAAAAACATCTTTTAGATTTCTTTAACTGTTATTCATTTGGCAATGGCGTTGAATCTGATCGTATTAGAGACGATTTTAATCAACCTGTAATTGAGAATGGTGTTAAAGCTTCCGCTACTTTAGATGAGCCTTATAACGAAGAAATTAGATCTAGCGGTATAATATTTTCACAAATATTTAACTCTATAGCCGGTACAAATAACTTAAACCAATTCATACAGGCAGAGTCCATAACTAAAGACTTAAACCCAGAATATGGAAGCATACAAAAATTTCATACAAGAGATACTGACTTAATCACTTTATGTGAAAACAAGTCTATGAAAATACTTGCTAAGAAAGATGCCTTGTTTAATGCCGACGGAAGTACTAACTTAACTTCTAATGCAGAAGTGCTTGGTCAAACTATAACGTTTCAAGGTGAATTTGGTATATCTACTAACCCGGAATCGTTTGCTGAGTTTGGGTTTAGAATGTATTATACTGATGCAACTAGAGGCGCCGTGCTTAGGCTTTCGGGAGATGGTATAACTGACTTATCTGATTACGGAATGCACTCATTCTTTTCAGATAACTTGCCTATAAATAATAAAATAATAGGGTCTTTTGACGTTGCTAAAAGAAATTATAATGTAACACTGGAATCATTAACACCTTACTGGCAACAAACATTAGGGGTAGGAGAATTTGATAGGCTAAATAAACACCCGGAATGTGATCAGTTTGTTAATTCTTTACCTACTACTGCTACTACAGTTTCATACAAAGAAGAAATAAACGGATTTACTTCCAGAAAGTCGTATATCCCAGAAGCTGCTACCTATTTAGACGATGCCTATTACACTTTTAAAGAAGGCCGAATATGGAAACATGGGGTTAATGAAAATAGAAATACTTTTTACAGCATAGGACCCTGCGAGCCCAGTGGGATAGGACCTGTGTGTAGTCCCTATAACGAAAGCTCTTTTAATACTATATTTAATGAAAATCCAGCTGTGGTTAAGGGCTATAAAACCTTAAACTATAGCGGTACAAAATCAAAAGAATATATTTACGAAGTAGATGCAACAGGAAAAAAGTATTCCTTTGCGCAAATTCAAGCGCAAGGTTTAATACCCACCTCTGTTTCAGAAACAAAAGGTTGGTACGTTAATTCAATAGTCACGGATCTGCAAGAAGGGCAAGTAAAAGACTTTTTAGACAAAGAAGGAAAATACTTTAATTACATAAAAGGTATGCCTACATTCTTTAATTCAAATTGCAACACTAACGTGGATTCTAGCGAGTTTAACATTCAGGGTATAGGTAGAGCTTCTACGATAACTGGGCCTGTTAGAACTGAATTCGATGTTACAAACAAAATAGATCCGGATTGCTCAGTAACACCTACTCCCCCTGTGCTTGTGAAACAGACGTTTCAAGCTATAGAAAACACCTTGTTTAGCGGAACCATTCAGCAATCTAATACTTGCGCTTCCGGTATATATTTTACGCTAGAAAACAATCTATTAGAAAATCCATCTGGATTAACTTTAGATTTATCAACTGGTGATTTTACGTATCAACCGTCCGCAAACTATCAAGGAAGTTGTGGGGCTTTTGTTGTGAAAGCTTGGTGTGGAAATTTAAGCAGTCCCACGGCAACTATGGGTATAATAATACCTTTCACTTAAAAAAACATTATGGCATTTGAAAATTTTACAGTAAACGTAGTAAGTTTTACTGAAACAGCAGGCGATGATTGGACACAAAATAATCCGTCAGTTTCTTTAACTATAACACCTAATACAGGCTATTCTATAGACGTAATTAATTTTTCGGCTATAGCGCCTTTGCCGTCTTATGTTAACACGGTTGTTTTTAATCAAAACGGAACCAATATAGATTGCGTCATAACATACACCACACCTAGTATCATGCCCAGCGCAGACGTTCTTGTGTCTTTATGTATACAAGGTTATGCCTCGGAAACGCCTATAATCGTAGTCGGAACTGCTATTAGTGGTGGGTTGACTAATGTATCTACGCCCGCTCCCGGTGATTTACCTTTAAGCTTTAGTTCTAGTGGAAATTGGGATACTTCAGCAACTGTATTTACTCAAGCCGTTATTGCTTCGCCAGGATATTTTTTCCCAACCGCACCTAATTTGTCTATAAATCAAGGCAAAAGAAAAGACTACACAATAACTAGCATTGAATCTCTTGATTCAGAAGGAAGACTTGTACAGGTAACATTTTCTGTTTCTTATAAATTTCCAGTAGATAACACTTCTGGGGATGAAATAATCTTAACGGCTAATGCAATAGAATACTATGATCCTGATGTAGAAATAACTAGCTATCAATTTAATAATACTAATGTAGTAAACGCTGGAGGAGAAACTAGAACATTTACTATATATGGAATAGAAGGGGCTAATTGGGATTTACAATGTGTATACACGCCAGGTAGTATAAACATAGTTAATACTTCCGGCACTATAGATGCAACGGGACAAGCAGTAGTAGACGTTGTATTTCCCGCTACTGTAAGCGTTAATAGAACATTTACTTTTACGTTAACAGGAGATTTAGCCTCGACATTTGATACTGCTAATGGGCAAACTTCTACGCCTTTTGTTGCTCAATGGAAACTTTCAACACTGGGTCTTGTATTTTCTAGCACGGATGCAGCTATTACCGTTGGGCCTATATCTAATATAAGTTACTTTCCTTTTGTAAATGTACCAAGAGTAGTGTATACAGTAACAGCTACTTCTACAAGTCCGTTCATATTAAATCCATCTCCTGTAGCAAAAGGCCTTAATTGGAGTAACCAGGGAACTCCTGTACCTCCCCAAAATTTTGAATTTAATATGGTTTCGCAAGAGTTTACAATAAATAATTCTTTAGCAGTAGGAGGTACATCTACGTTAACAGCAAGCGTTGTCGTTAGCATAGCCGTGGCGGGCAATACTGACGCTACCAGCACATTAGATTTAGACGACATACTAGCTTAATAAATAAACACATGGAAGAAATAACATTAACATTTCCTCAGCCATTAAACGTCTCCGTACAGGTAGGTGATACGGCTTATTTTACAAATGATGTAAACGGAGAAAACATAGCTAAACTAGGTGTTATCACCGCTGTTACAACTTATACAATCACAGTGCTGGTTAGTGCGTTTGTAGCTAGGCCAACGTCAAGCAGCTTCATACTATTTAGCAAAACAGCAGATGTAAACACGAGCGGGCTTAAAGGATATTATGCTGAAGCTCAATTTAAAAATGATTCTACAGAGTACGCTGAGCTATTCTTAGTAGGATCTGAGATATTTGAAAGCAGTAAATAACACGTAATAATAAAAGTATAATAATAAAATAAAAGTATATGGTACCAATTATGGGAGCTGTGCAAGGTCTCGCGGGGATTGCGGGAGGTATAATAGGCAGCGGTAAAAGAAAAAGAGAACAAGCAGAAGCGCAAGCAGAGTTCAATAGAAACAAAGCTAGGATGGAAGGAGCGGATACCTCTAATCTAAACAAAAACATGGAAAATACCATGGAAGACCTAACGGTCAATACTCAGGCGGCTGAATTTCAAGCTCAGCAACAGGCTGGAGGATTTGCCAACACGATGAATAATTTATCGTCCGCGGCCGGGGGATCTGGTATTGCGGCATTAGCTCAATCAATGGCGGGAGCGCAAAGTAGAGCAGCCCAAGCATCTTCTGCTGATATAGGTAGACAAGAAGCAAGCAATCAAAGAGCCGAAAGAACAATGGCTGGACAATTACAACAACAAGAAATACAAGGTGAATACGCCTCTAGAGCAGCAGAAAAAGACAAAGTAGACACTATGCTTGGCATGTCTCAGCAAAGATTAGGAGCAGCAAATGAAGCAAGGGATGCGGCTACTAAATCCATTATAGGAGGCGTTGGTAGCGTAGTTGGATCTGCAATACCAGGATTAGGGACTTTAGACGAAAAAGGCGGATTCATGAAAGGATTCACTGGAGGCATGATGGGCGGTTAATAAAATAAACTATGGCAAACAATCAATTAATACTAGGAGCAGGGAAAGCGGCAAAGAAATTTTTAGATATAGGCGCTGAAGTGGGTAAAAGCTTTGGTACCGCCGCGCTAGGCGGAGCATTAAGCGGGCTTTCTAAAACAGCTTTAAAAAATAAAGAATATCAGGGTAAGGTTAATACACTGATGAGCAGGATGAAAACCGATATAGATTTTACTTCGTTTTCACCGGCAGAAACAGCTTCTATGCGTTCTTTTTTAGTAGGGGAGCGAAGTAAGTATGCGACTGCTGCTAAAGCTTTAGCAAACATGACGGATACTACTTCTCCCGAGTATATGGCGCAAGTCGATGTGATGAATGGAGTTAATAATAGCTTTACTAATTTAGCCGCACAGCTTAAGTCTTATAAAGAAGGTAAAGTTAATTTTGCAAAAGACATGCTTGACGGCACCATATCTGCAGGTAATCCTACGGAAAACACAAGAGAGGCTATGGCTATGTATGGGTTTCTTGATAAAGACGGCGATGGGGTTAACGATAAGCGATTAGACGCGGCGTTTAACATACAAGCAGGAGGTAACTTAGGATTCGATGTAGATGGCAAAACGATTGATTATAACACTCGTAAGCCAGCTGTTATGAAAGACTACGTGCTAAGTAATAAATTACTAAAGGGTAATGAATCGGCTTATACAGCGCAAGCAAGAATGAGTGATGTTTCACAAAAATTGTATAGAGAAGAACTTGAGCAAGACTTTGAAAGCCGCGATGCTTTAATGTCTATGGTATATGACTTTGACTCTATTGTACCTACATCAGACTTAGCAAAAAGATGGGATGCTAGTAAAAAATTAGAAAACTCACTTGATGAAATTAATAGTATTAAAGAAGAACTAATAACCAGGTTAGTTAATGCAAGAGTTGATGTGTCCAATAAAGGTTACAACGAAAAGAAAAGCAAGAAGGCGCAATCGAAACCTTATCATTGGAAAAAAGCGACTAGTTCTATGATTTATGAAAACGAAGATGGTACAAACAGCTATTTCTTGTTTTTTGAAGACGGCACGCGTACTACAGTTAATCTAAAAACTTTTGAGGCTTACGAAGCTTCGGAAGCAGGAAGTTAATAATTAAATTAAATAATATTTAAACAAAAAATTTATGCCTAAATACAAAGTAATCATAAACGGTACCGTAGGGTTTAAAATTGTTAAAGAGGAAAATATAGAAAACTTTTTAGCTAAATACCCAAGCGCTGTGCTTATTGAAGAAACACCCCCTACTGAAAATTTTCAGAACGGAGATGCGGAGACCGATGCGTCTGCACCTCAACAAATAGCGCCAGCATCGAGTGGGGACTTCGTATTGGAAGATACTTCTTCGGAATCAGTAGAGCAGGAAGAAGTTGAGGACGCTTTTACGCCATATTATTTTACATTTGAAGAAATAAAAGGATTGCCAGAAGACGAAGTGGTTTCTATGTACTACGATAGATTAGCTTCCGTAGGTCTTACTGTTGACACAACTAGCACTTATAAAGACTTAGACGCTATCCAATTAACAAAAGGAGCGGAAGAGGATTTAGGATTTAGCGACTTACTTTTAAGCGCTAACCCAGTCACAAAAGCAAGGGCACTTAGGAAAGGGCTTTTGAGAGGCATGGATGCTGATGAATTTTTTGGCGGCGATAATATAACCGAGGTAGGAGAGGATGTTACGGATGAGCAATTAAAATTAAATATACAAAAACTTAATAATTTTATAAAACAAAATGCTGA
>ENA-OQVM01003355-OQVM01003355.1-marine-metagenome-genome-assembly--contig:-NODE-3355-length-17469-cov-4.776621_pt1 | contig 17469 bp, 15 predicted proteins | sample MGYA00237776_ERZ505498 | MGnify/ENA primary metagenome ERZ505498 (study PRJEB26159, sample SAMN06265151) | marine metagenome | isolation source: Helgoland LTER site | place: Germany:Helgoland, sampling... | reverse complement strand
AAAGGACCGTTCATGTAAGGATAATAAGAAATATCCTCTGGATCATTTTTTTCTAAAATTTCTGGCACCCATCTTTGGGTAGCAGGCCCTTCTAAAACGAGTTGTTTTGCATGTTTTCCTTCTGAATGTAAATGAGAAGATAAAATCCCTTTTCCTCCTTCTTCACATCTAGACAATACTGCAGCTCCTGCACCATCTCCAAAAATAACAGTTACCCCTCTCCCTCTTGTAGATTTTTCCAATCCACCAGAATGGTGTTCTGATCCAATAACTAAAATATTTTTATACATTCCTGTTTTAATAAACTGGTCTGCAACAGACATTGCGTAAATAAATCCGGAACATTGGTTACGCACATCTAAGGCTCCAATTGTAGGCATGTTTAATATGTCTTGAACTTGAACTCCTCCTCCTGGAAAATACATATCTGGACTTAAGGTAGCAAACACAATGAAATCAATATCATCTTTCGTTAATCCAGCTCTTTCTATAGCAATTCTAGAAGCTTTTGCGCCCATAACTGCTGTTGTATCTTCTGTTGCAGGATCTATCCAACGTCTTTCTTTAATACCTGTTCGTTCCTGAATCCATTCATCTGAAGTCTCCATAAATTCCTTTAAATCATTGTTGGTTACAATATTTTCTGGAACATAATATCCTAGACCGGTTATTTTAGAATTGTACATATGATTGTTTTAGTTAAGTCACATTTAGTATAGAGCTAAAGTAGGGATAAATTAACGTGTTTACAAAACACCTATGAACTAATCCCTGAATAGGATAAAACAATCGTCATATTATGCTGTCATCTTGTCATAAAAATCCTTTTGGTATTTTTTTTGACTATTGGTTATCTAGTATTAATAAAAAAACAAAATACACATAAAATGGCAAAAGGAAACATTAATGTATCAGTTGAAAATATTTTTCCCCTGATCAAAAAATTCTTGTATTCTGATCACGAAATATTTTTACGCGAACTTATTTCTAATGGAACAGATGCAACTTCTAAATTAAAACACCTGATCTCTATTGGAGAGGCTAAAACTGAGTTGGGTGATGCTAAAATTGAAATAAGCATAGACAAAGAAGGTAAAAAAATTACAATCAAAGATCAAGGGTTAGGAATGACTGCTGAGGAGGTTGAAAAATACATCAATCAAATTGCATTTTCTGGAGCCGAAGAATTTTTGGACAAATACAAAGACAATGAAGCTGGAATTATTGGTCATTTTGGACTGGGATTCTATTCGGCATTCATGGTAGCTGATAAGGTTGAAATCATTACCAAATCTTTTAAAGAGGAACCTGCTGCTCATTGGACTTGTGATGGTTCTCCAGAATATACCTTGGTAGAAAACGATAAAACTGATAGAGGAACAGAAATCATTTTGCATGTTGCAGAAGATTCTCTAGATTTTTTAGAAGAAAGTAAAATTGAAGGGTTGTTAAATAAATACAATCGTTTTAACCAAGTTCCAATTAAATTTGGAACCAAAGAAATTAACGATCCAACCTTTACACCAAAAACAACAAAAGATAAAGATGGCAAAGAAACCACGGAGCCTCACAAACAAATTACTGTAGATAAAATTATCAACAACACGGATCCGGCATGGAATAAAACACCGGCCGATTTAAATGATGAAGATTATACTAATTTCTATAGAGAATTGTATCCAATGCAATTTGAAGAATCGTTGTTTCACATTCATTTAAATGTAGACTACCCTTTTAATCTGACTGGAATTTTATTCTTCCCAAAATTGAGTCCCTCAATGGACATGCAAAAGGATAAAATTCAATTGTATCAAAACCAAGTGTTTGTAACGGACAATGTTGAAGGAATTGTACCAGACTTTTTACAAATGTTAAAAGGTGTTATTGATTCTCCAGACATTCCTTTAAATGTATCTCGTTCTGGTTTACAAGCTGACGGAGCTGTTAAAAAAATCTCTGGTTATATAACTAAAAAAGTAGCTGACAAGTTAGCTTCTTTATTTAAGAAAGATAGAGCTGATTTTGAGAAAAAATGGAACGATATCAAGGTAATTATTGAATACGGAATGTTGTCGGAAGATAAGTTCTTTGATAAAGCGAAAAAGTTTGCCTTGTATCCTACTGTTGATGGCTCTTATTTCACATTTGATGAATTAATAGAGAAGACAAAAGATGCACAAACAGATAAAGACGGAAACCACGTTCTTTTATATGCTGCAAATAAAGATGCACAACACAGTTATATCCAAAATGCAACAGCCAAAGGATATGAGGTACTATTGTTAGATTCTCCTATCATTTCTCATTTAATGCAGAAAATAGAAGGAAATGGTGAAAAAATAAAATTTACGAGAGTTGATGCAGATCACGTCGATAATTTAATTAAGAAAGATGACACTATAATTTCTAAATTATCAGAAGAAGAAACTGCCACTTTAAAACCAATTATCGAAGCTGCAGTTCCCAAGGAAACTTATACTGTTCAGTTAGAAGCTATGGATTCTGCAACATCTCCTTTTATGATTACAGTTCCAGAGTTTATGCGAAGAATGAAAGAAATGCAAGCTTCTGGCGGTGGTGGAATGATGGGCATGGGTAATTTTCCAGACATGTACAATTTAGTGGTGAATACCAATAGTCCATTGGTTTCAGACATCCTTAACAACAAAGATGAAAAAGCCCAAAAACACTTGATTTCTCAAGCTTTTGATTTGGCGAAATTATCTCAAAACTTGTTACATGGTGAAGAGTTAACAAACTTTATCAAACGTTCATACGAAATGATCAAATAGTGATCTGATATAAATCTCAATAAAAAAACCTCTTTGCAAAACAAAGAGGTTTTTTTTATTCAGAATAGAATCATATTACTTTTTAGCGATCTCCGTGATAGCTTTCATTTTTAATTGCTGTTCAGACACAGATAAATTCATTTCTATTAAAGACTTGATTGGAATTCCAGACGCTCTATTAATCGTAATATTTCCTGTAATTTTTCCAGAACCCATTCCAGAAACTTCACCAGATACATCTACCAAGACATTCTCTTTTGAAATTGATTGTACAGTATATAAAAAATCCATTTTCATTCCTTTTTCTTCCTTAGACATTGTCCAAGTGCTACCCACCTTCACGGCTTCTTTAGGATAAACAACAATGCTCGATTGATTTGCAATATCTTCCACTCCCGGAATCATAGGCTCAATACTTACCACTGAAGCCTCTCCTAAAGTAGTTACGTTTGAATAAATAACTGCTTCTAACATTGGTCCCATTTGAGATTTCATCATTTTACCAGCCGCATCTAGTTCATCGTCACTTTTAGAAGAATCAAAAGTCATTAAATTGCCGCCTTGCAACATTTCCATGGACATGTTAGTGAACTTTGTTTTTGTGTCATAATTTTCATTCTCTACAGCCATCACTTCCATCTCCATATCCATGGACATCTCCATAGACATCATCGCTCCCATTTCTTGAGAAACAGTCGTTTTGGTCGAATAGGTCGCATTATTTTCATAATTTAATCGAAGTAACACACCTTCTTGAGCAACACTCATGTTTACTGAAATGACTAAAAAAAAGAGTACTAATTTTTTCATTTTATTTTTTTTATTGGTTATAAATATAGTTGGTTAAAAGTAATAATTTAAATTTAAAAAAATTGAAACGATGTATCGTTTTACTAATAATCTTGGTCTACATTCCAAGATTCTAAAATTTCTTTCAATGTTTTGATGAACATCCCTCCTAATGCACCATTAACGACTCTGTGATCGTACGAATGTGAAACAAACATCTTTTGTCTTATTCCTATAAAATCTCCTTCAGAAGTCTCTATAACTGCAGGAACTTTTCTTATGGCTCCAAGGGCTAAAATAGCAACTTGTGGTTGGTTGATAATAGGAGTCCCCATCACAGACCCAAAACCACCAACATTAGTCACGGTATACGTTCCGTCTTGAATTTCATCTGGTTTTAAAGCATTGGTTCTCGCTCTATTAGCCAAATCATTTACTGCTGTTGTCATGCCTACGAGATTTAACTGATCTGCATTTTTAATGACAGGAACGATTAAATTACCATCTGGTAATGCAGCAGCCATTCCTAAGTTAATGTGTTTCTTTTTAGTGATTGTAGTACCATTAAGAGCAATGTTGATTAAAGGATATTTTTTTATTGTTGTTGCAATTGCTTGCATAAATATCGGTGTAAAGGTTAGCTTTTGTCCCTCACGTTTCAAAAAAGCATCTTTTACTTTGTCTCTCCATTTTACAATATTGGTCACATCGATTTCAATAAAAGATTGCACATGAGCAGATGTTTGAACAGAATCAACCATGTGTTTTGCAATCAATTTACCCATTCTACTCATTTCGATAATTTCATCACCTCCATTTACAGAAATTGGTGTAACGTTTTGTATAGAGTTCTCTGAAACTTGCCTGTCTAAAGAAATTGTAGAGGGTGGCAACTCAGAAAATTCACTCCTGTTATTTAGATAGGTAAGAATGTCTTGTTTGGTTACTCTTCCATCTTTACCAGAACCAGAAATAGTCTCTAATTCTTGGGAAGATATACCTTCTGTTTGTGCGATGCTTCTAACTAACGGTGAATAAAACTTTCCTGAATCGGAAGTTTTAGAAACTGGAACTGAAATAATCTCTTCGGCATTTTCAATCGTTTTTTCTACCTCGTTGCTAACTGACTCTTCTATGGATATAGGAGTATCATCAACTGTTTCAATAACTGAAGTTTCGCCTTCAATTTCTATAATAGCTATTGTTTCTCCAACCGTAACCACATCATCTTTTTCAAAAAATATTTCTATCAAAGTTCCTGCTACTTCACTTGGTACCTCAGAATCGACTTTATCTGTCGCTATTTCTACAACAGCTTCATCTAATTCAATTAGATCTCCAACATCTTTTAACCAAGCTGTGATGGTTGCTTCAGCAACACTTTCACCCATTTTTGGTAACTTTAACTCAAATCTAGCCATTTGTATTTGGTTTAACGATTGCAAAAATACTAAAAATCGTTGATATTCGTTACAATTTTATCTTCTAATATATTCAAACAAAAAGACAAATATTGATGTATTCACAAAAAATATGTAATTATATTGTTTTACTTTATTAATAAAACTAATTATTGGTGTTTTATTTGAGAATATAATAAATAATTAAATCCAGTCTACAGGTTTTGATAAAACTTGTATTAGTTTTGCTTCTTTAGAGTCTTTTTCTGGCTGGTGGTTATAGACCCACTGAACATTTGGAGGCAAGGACATTAAAATACTTTCTATTCGTCCGTTTGTTTTTAAACCAAACAGGGTTCCTCTGTCATGAACTAAATTAAATTCGACATAACGTCCACGTCTAATTTCTTGCCAGTTCTTATGAGCTATCGTAAAAGGAACTTCTTTTCTTAGTGCTATAATAGGCACATAACTTTCTAAAAAATGATTTCCGACTTCAGTCACAAAATTAAATCTATCTTGAATGGAAAACTCATCAGTCTCCTTTAAATAATCAAAAAATAGACCCCCAATTCCGCGGGCTTCATTTCTATGTGAATTCCAAAAATAAGTATCACAGTTATCTTTGAATTTTGGATAAAAACTCAAATCATGCAAATCACAAGACGATTTACAAACTGAATGAAAATGTATAGCATCTTCTTCGAATAAATAATAAGGAGTTAAATCTTGCCCCCCACCAAACCATTGTGTAACGATATTTCCTGACTCGTCATACATTTCAAAATAGCGCCAATTTGCATGAACAGTTGGTAAAAAAGGATTCTTTGGATGCAATACCAAACTCAATCCACATGCAAAAAAATTACCCTCTTCTACTTGAAACTGATTTCTCAAAGCGGCTGGTAATTCTCCATGAACAGCAGAGATATTTACACCTCCTTTTTCAAAAACAGCTCCGTTTTCAATAACACGAGTTCGACCTCCTCCTCCTTCTTCTCTTTCCCAAAGGTCTTCTTTAAATCTACCAACTCCATCAACCTCTTCTAACTTAGAAGTGATCGTTTCTTGTAAATCTTCTATGTATTTATAAAATTGATCTTTCATTTTCTTTATTTAATATCGCGATTGTTTGAATGGACGCTGCAGTTACAGACAAAGGTAAGACAATGATAATTCCCAAAACAGGGAGGAACAAACACCCAATAAAAACAATTCCATTTCCGATAGAATACCCTTTATTCTTTTTAACAAAACCAAGGCTCTCTTTGAAACTAAAATACCTTTCTAGGGTATAATCCATATTTCCAAAACCAGCATAATAAGCTTGTATTAGAAATAATAAAATAGTAGAAAACAAGTTTACCACAGGAATAAATTTTAGTAATAAAAGAGGAAATGTAATAAATAATTCCATTCCTAAATTTCTAACATTAACTTGAATCCCTCTCCATAATTGTGCTATAAAAGTTGTTTTTTTACAATCAGCATAAAAACCCCCATTAAGATGAAGTTCTATTTTCTCAGAAACCACCCCCATAAAAGGTGCTGATATGGCCAAAACGATATACTTGTAAAACATCAAACCAATCACCAAAATAACAAGTCCGCCTCCAAAAGAACTTAGCATCATAACAATCTCTTTTCCCCAGTTCCAAATCCAAATTTCGGCTAATAATTGTCCAATGGTTGCTGAATATCCTATCGCTGTATAAACAATAAATAAAAATGTCAACAAACTTATTACTGTTGGAATTATAAAGTAGTTCCAAAGTTTTAATTTTGACAACAAAACAAAGGCTTCTTTGTAGGCACTTATTCCAAAAAATATTTGTTTAATCATCTATGATAATTTACACCACCTTTACTTCGTTCTTTTCTCTTAAAGACAAATGGAATAATCAATTTAAAACACCCCTTGAAAGATCACTTGAAAGATCTACTTGAAAGATTCCTTAAGAAACTTTATATTCTTTTACTGCATCTACAAATGCTTTTGCATTGTCTAAGGGTATGTTTGGTAAAATTCCATGACCTAAATTTACGATATATCTGTCTTTTCCAAATTCATCAATCATTTGATGAACCATTTTCTTAATTTCATTAGGCGGAGACAACAATCTTGACGGATCAAAATTTCCTTGCAAAGTAATATTACCTCCAGATAAATAACGAGCATTTCTTGCAGAGCATGTCCAATCGACACCCAGAGCAGCAGCGCCAGATTTACTCATTTCATTTAAAGCAAACCAACAACCTTTCCCAAATGCTATTACTGGTGTAATATCTTTTAAAGCATCTATAATTTGCTGCATGTATTGCCATGAAAACTCTTGGTAATCTACTGGAGACAACATACCACCCCAAGAATCAAAAAGTTGAACAGCATTTACACCAGCTGCTACTTTAGCTTTTAAATACGCAATTGTAGTGTCTGTTATTTTTTGTAACAATGAATGTGCGACTATAGGGTTTGTAAAACACAGCTCTTTGGCTTTATCGAAGTTTTTAGACCCTTGACCCTGAACACAATAACATAATATTGTCCATGGTGAACCAGCAAAACCTATCAGTGGAATTTCATCATTTAGTTTTTCTTTGGTCGCTTTTATAGCGTCCATTACATATCCAAGAGTCTCTTCAATGTCTGGAATGATTACAGAATCTAAGTCTTTTTGTGAACGAATAGTATTTGGCAAATAAGGACCAAAATTTGGCTTCATCTCCACCTCAATATTCATTGCTTGTGGAATGACTAGGATATCAGAAAACAGGATAGCAGCATCCATTCCATATCTTTTGATTGGCTGAACCGTAATTTCAGAGGCCAATTCGGGTGTTCTACAACGTGTAAAGAAATCGTATTTATGTTTAATTTCCATGAATTCCGGCAAATACCTTCCTGCTTGACGCATCATCCAGACTGGGGGTCTATCTACAGTTTCTCCTTTTAATGCTCTTAAAAATAAATCGTTTTTTATCATAATTATATTTTTGAAACTGCTAACATTGCTTTATCAGTTGCTTTAGCTATTACGTTGATATCTTTGTCTGAAATTGCAGAATTTAAAAACCAAGCTTCAAATTGACTTGGTGGTAAAAACACCCCATTTTTAATCATCTCCCAAAAGAAAACAGCAAATTTTTCTGTATCAGAAGTTTGTGCTTCTTCAAAATTAGTAACCTTACTTTCAGTAAAAAAAGGATTCATCATGGAACCAAATCGATTGACCACTAAAGCTACATTGTATTTTTTTGCTGCGGTAAGTAAAATAGCCTCGATGGTATTTCCTATTTTTTCAAATTTATCATACGGATTTTGCTTTTTTAACTCTGATAATGTAGCTATTCCACCTGCCATAGCAATAGGATTACCCGATAACGTACCTGCTTGATACATGGCTCCTAGAGGTGCGACCTGCTCCATAATTTCGTTCCTAGCGCCATAGGCTCCAACAGGAAATCCCCCTCCAATTACTTTACCAAGGCATGTAATATCTGCCGTCACCCCGAAAAGTTCTTGAGCACCTCCAAATTTAGAACGAAATCCAGTCATTACCTCATCGGCAATTAAGAGTGCGCCCTTTGTTTTTAGATAGTCTTTTAATTCTTTTAGAAAATTGTTTTGAGGAATGACAACCCCCATATTTCCTCCAACAGGCTCAATTATTACCCCAGCAATATCGTCATGGGCTTCAAAGTGTGCTTTTACACTTTCTAAGTTGTTGTATTCTGCGATTAAAGTATTTTGCACAGCACCCTCTGGAACTCCTTTAGAACCTGGAAGACTTAAGGTTGCTAAACCTGATCCTGCAGCGACTAATAAAGCATCTTGATGTCCGTGATAACAACCTGAAAATTTAATAATCTTATCTTTTCCTGTAAATGCTCTTGCCAAACGAACTCCACTAATAACCGCTTCTGTTCCCGAGTTTACAAAACGAACTTTGTCCATTTCTGGAAAAGCATCACAAACTATTTTTGCGAGTTTAATTTCATTTTCTGTAGATGCACCAAATGAATACCCATTTTTTAAAGCTTTTTTAGCTGCTTTTTCAACAGATTTATGACGGTGCCCTAAAATCATTGGCCCATAAGAAACGACTAGATCTATGTATACATTTCCATCTACATCAATAATTTTACTTCCTTTTGCTTTTTTTATAAACAAAGGATTTCCTCCAACTGAAGAAAAAGCTCTCACAGGAGAGTTTACAGCTCCTACCAAGTTTACCAATCCCTTTTTGTATAGTTCTTTTGAGTTTTTAAAATTCATTTGTTCGGTTTATCTTGTTTGATCATTCAAATTTCATAAAGGTATCAACTCTCTAATTTTATATCCTTTTTAAATAAAAATTAGCAAGGATAAGACACTCATGAAGGATTTAAAAGCCTTGCTGCCTCTTTTGCAAAATAAGTAATGATGATATCTGCTCCAGCTCTTTTCATAGAGAGTAAACTTTCCATCATAACTTTTTCACCATCTATCCACCCTTTTTCTGCAGCTGCTTTTACCATTGAATACTCTCCACTTACGTTGTAACAGGCTATGGGTCTATCAAAATTATTTTTTAAATCTCTGATGATATCCAAATAAGAAAGGGCTGGCTTTACCATTAAAATGTCTGCTCCTTCTTGATCATCAAAGGTTGCTTCACGCATTGCTTCATCTCTATTTGACGGATCCATTTGATAGGTGTTTCTATCACCAAAACTTGGTGCAGAATCGGCAGCATCTCTAAAAGGACCATAATAGGCAGATGCATATTTTACAGAATAGGCCATAATTGGCAAATTCAAAAAACCTGTTTGATCTAAAGATTGACGTACCATGTCTATAGTACCATCCATCATTCCTGAGGGAGCGACCATGTCTACTCCTGCTTTTGCATGTGAAACAACTTGTTTTGCTATGTTTGCTAAAGTTGCATCATTATCTACATCTTTCCCATGAATAACACCACAATGACCATGCGAAGTATATTCACAAAAACAAACATCTGAAATAACATATAAGCTCGGGTAATTTTTCTTTATAAAACGAATTGCTTGTTGTATGATTCCAGTATCATTCCATGTTTCTGTCCCTACATCATCTTTTTTTGATGGAATTCCAAATAATAAGACTGCAGGAATTTTTAAAGAGACAACCTCTTCTAATTCTTTAGAGATTCGATCTAAAGAAAAACGCTTAATTCCTGGCATCGATACTATTTCTGTTTCGATATTGGTGCCTTCTTCAACAAAAAGTGGGTATATTAAATCATCTACAGACAATTTGGTTTCTCGAACCAATCTTCTAATTCCTTCTGACTTTCTTAATCTTCGAGTTCTAAACATTATCTAATTATTTTGAAAAATACGTATTTAGTGATTCTAGCAAATTCTCTACACTTGGTAAATTTGCAACATAAACAGTTTCAAAGTACTTCCTTGCTTGCACTGCTGTAGTTTCACCAATACAAAAAGCTATTTTATTTGTATCGTTAATTTCTAAATAACTCTCAATCCCAGAAGGACTAAAAAACAACACTCCTGAAATATCCTCATGGATTTTTACGGGACTCAACATTGTTTTATACACTTCAACTTCGTTTAAAAGAATCCCTTTTTCTTTCAAATAAGAAGGTAAAACATCCAATCTAAGATCACTACAAAAGTAAGTTGCTTCTTTATTTTTTAACTCAGTTGCTAAATATTCTGCTAGTTTAGCCGCATTTTTTGCAGCATGAACAACGGAACCTATTCTTTTTTCAATTAATTTTTTAGTTCTTCTGCCTACACAAAAAATATTTTTAAAATTTAACTGCTCTTTTGTAAAAGAATTTAACAATGCTTCCACTCCGTTTTGACTTGTGATGATCACATTCTCCAGTTGATTTTTTATCAACTTAGGTGGAATTCTATTGAAACGGATTTTAATAAAATCACTGTCCTCAACTCCAATTGCCGGAGATACTTTCTCTTTTTGTAGTTCAGAAAGTTTCTTTGTCGAGTATACGGTAGCTAACTTTACAGCAATTTCTTTATCTTCTGAGATCAATTCTTTACCCCCTCTATTAATCACATAATCTACACAGTCTTTTGCTAAATAACGATGACTCCCAATTTTTGCAGTTTTATTTACAGTAATTTTTTTAGATCCATCTCTTTTTAATAAGACACCCTTAAAATTGATTTCTTCCGTTTTTTCATCTACATAAGCCAATGCTCCTATTGGCGCCGTACAACCCCCCTCTAGAAGGTGTAAAAACTCTCTTTCAATACCTACACAAACTTTTGTTTCATGATGATTTAATTGCTCACAAGCATCGATTACAAAATCATCTTCTTCTAAAGCAGTAATCATTATTGCTCCTTGTCCTGGCGCAGGAATCATCCAGGTTAGAGGAATAGCTCCTTTATCTCTTTTCCCTAATCTCTCCAAACCGGCAGCAGCAAAAATTGCTCCATTCCAAATCTCACTATCTGCTAACTTTTCTAAACGGGTATTTACATTACCTCTTATGTCTTCCACCTTGTGAGTTGGATATCGGTGTAACCATTGTGCTTTTCTTCTCAAGCTTCCTGTTGCAATGACTCCATTGGGTTGTCCAAAAAACTCTTCTGTATCTTTTAAAACCAACAGGTCTGTATAATTTGCACGCTTTAAAACAGCCGCTTGTATAATTCCCTCTGGTAAAACTGTAGGAACATCTTTTAAAGAATGTACAGCAATATCAATTTCTTTATTCAACATGGCAATGTCTAAACTCTTTGTAAAAACACCTGTAACACCCAACTCATAAAGAGGTTTATCTAATACAAGGTCTCCCAAAGACTTAATGGGAATTAATTCAGACTCATATCCTAACTCTTTTAACTCTTTTTTTACTTTGTTGGCTTGCCAAAGCGCTAGTTGACTATCGCGGGTTCCTATCCTTATTATTTTCTGCATTGAGTTTTTATTAAGATTGAAAAACCTTGTTAATTACCTGAAGACTTTGTGAAACAGAAGTTTCTTCATCTTTTAAATGTTTCACAAACTGTGTCGTTATCTTTTGGATAAAACGTGACGTTAAAATTTCTGCTTGATCTTCATCAAAACCAGCTATTTTTTTCTTTTGAAAATCAATTTCATCGTTTTTAATAATTTCCAATGATTTTTTTAAGGCAGCAATCGCTGGAGTAAATCTCCTGTGATTCAACCATTCATTAAACGCTGCTTTGTGTGTTTCTATAATTGCTTCTGCTAAAGGCACCTCTTGTTGTCGAGCTGCTAGCGTTTCATCTGTAATTTTAGAAAGCTCATCAATATTCACCAAAGAAATGCCTTGATAATCGGTTACTTCTTTTGAAACATTTTCTGGCATAGATAGGTCTAAAATCAAAAGTTTTTTATCAACTCCAATATGTTCTTTGGTAATGGTCGGTCTATCAGAACCTGTAGAAACGATTAAAACATCGGCTTTTTCAATTTCTTCTGATAAATTAGTAAAAACAGATTTCCTGATAGAAACGTGTTCTTTTATAAATTCAGTAGCTTTTTCTTCTGTTCTATTAATCAAGCAAACAGATTTATTTTGTGTGTATTCCGCTAAATTCTTGCAAGTATGTTTGCCCATTTTACCTAAACCGAAAACTAAAATATTTTTTGAGTTGTAATCTGGTAAATTTTTTATGATGTATTGAACAGCAGCATATGAAACAGAAGTTGTACCTGAACTCAGTTTTGTTTCATTTTTAACCATCTTGCTTGCGCGAAGTACCGAATTGATCAAACGCTCAGAGTATGCGTTGGTAACTTTTAGAGACTTCGCTAGTTTATATGCCTGACGTAATTGACCTACAATTTCATAATCTCCTAATATCTGACTTTCTAACCCAGTTCCAATTCTAAATAACTGATGAATGGCTTCTTGATTTTTATGTATCGTAGAAACTTTTGCAAATTCTTGAATGGTTCCTTCTGAAAATTCACACAATAATTCAATCAACTGACAAGGTCGTTCAGCAAAGCCACTTATTTCTGTTCGGTTACAGGTGGAGATAACAAAAACCCCTTTGTAACCTTTCTCTTTGGAAAGTTTCAGCAAAGAGGATTGATTTTCTTTCGATAAAGAAAATTTTCCGCGAGTATTTGCGTCTGCTTTTTTATAACTAACTCCAATATTGTAAAAGTGCTCTTGTCTTTCTTCTTGCATTAAATTTCTTAAAGTTTGTCAAAAGTAAAACCTTCCTTTAGATAAAAATGTCGCTGAAAGTACTTTTTATAACGCTCTGTGATTTTTATAAAGTTTTTAACAAAAAAAATAAATCAAAATGAGTATTTTTACAGCCTAATTGGGCTTTTATCTGTCTTTTATATAGAATGATTCTAAATAGAAGAAATCCAAATTAAATGAAATACAATGATAAAAAATGTCGGAGAAAGTACTTTTGAAGAATTTGTATTAGAAAAAGGGTTTTATATACTTCATTTTCAGAATCAAAACAATAGAGTTGAAAATTTTGAAAGAGAAATCGATAGTAGTTATATTCAAATTCATTTTTGTTTAAAAGGAAATTCAAAATTTTTATTTAACAACGGAAACTATTCTTTTGATGTATTGGATAACAGGTCTATTTTATTGTATAATCCTCAAAGGGTATTACCAATCAATCTAGAAATTCAACCCAAAACAACCTTAATTTCTTTATTAATCTCAATTGAAAAATTTCATTCTTTATTTTCTAAAGAATCTGGATACATTCCTTTTTTAAGTGATGAAAACAGCAATAAAAAGTACTATGACGACACGGAAATCAAAACAAGTGTTTCGCTTGTTTTACAACAAATTATTAATTCAAATAGCAATAGTTCTATTAGAGACTTATATATAAAAGGAAAGGCATACGAATTACTAAGCCTTCATTTTCAGAAAGAAGAAAACACGAACGGTGAATACTGTCCTTTCTTGGTAGATGAACAGAATGTTTTAAAAATTAGAAAAGCAAAAGAAATTATTATTTCTAGAATGTCTGAACCCCCAAGTTTACAAGAATTATCAAATGAGATTGGATTAAATCTAAAAAAATTAAAAGAAGGGTTCAAACAAATATATGGAGATACAGTATATAGCTTTTTATTTGATTACAAGATGGAATCTGCAAGAAAATTATTAGAAAGCAATCAATTTAATGTGAATGAAGTTGGATTACAAGTTGGCTATAGCACCGCGAGTCATTTTATTGCTGCGTTTAAGAAAAAGTTTGGTACAACTCCAAAGAAATACGTAATGAGTTTGAATAAATAAATAACGGCGCTTTGAAACAATTAACACACTACGATGTCAAAAATAATCAAAGGAAATTTCCAATCACTATTGTTTGTGATGCAATTAGAACTCCGGAAAATATAGGAATGTGTTTCAGAATTTCTGAAAGTTTTGGCGTAGAAAAAATCTATTTTCATGAGAATTCTCCAAACATCGAAAATAAAATCGTAAAAAAAACTGCCAGAAATACCATCCATCAAACATCGCATTGTGTGTATTCCGATTTTGAAAAACTCATGAAGCAACTTAAAGAAGAAGACAACCTGATTATAGGCATAGAAATAACTGATCAAAGCATCAATATTCAAGATTTTAATTTTACAAATCATGAAAAAATCGTTTTACTTTTGGGTAGTGAAAGAAACGGAATTAAAAACACACATTTCATAGATGCAACAATTGCAATACCAATGTTTGGAAGAAATTCGTCCATGAATGTCATCCATAGTTTAGCCATAACATTGTATGAAGTAACCAATCAAATCGCAACAGAAAATAAAAGAGTCTAATCTCAACATTGAGACCAACAATATTGAAACTAATATAAAAATGAAAGGAATTTTACTGAACAACTTAGGATCTCCAGATTCAACAGAAACTAAAGATGTAAAAAAATACTTAGGTGAATTTTTAATGGACGAACGCGTTATTGACATTCCATTCTGGAAACGCTGGATACTCATCAAAGGAATCATTTTAAAAATAAGACCAAAAAAATCTGGTGCAGCCTACAAAAAAATTTGGTGGAAAGAAGGTTCTCCGTTGGTTGTAATCTCTAAAAGATTTACAGAAAAAGTAATTGAAAAAACAGACATCCCTGTAGAATTAGCCATGCGATATGGCTCTATGAGTATGGAAAAGGGTATTAAAAACCTAATAGACAAAGGGGTTACAAAAATATTCCTAGCCCCACTCTATCCGCATTACGCAATGTCATCTTATGAAACAGTTGTTGTACAAGCTGAGGAAATTTTGGCTGAAAAATATCCAGAAGTTCAATTAGATACCTTACCGCCTTTTTATAATAAACCAGATTATATTAAAGCAATGAGCGACAATATTGCAAATCATCTGAATGGGTTTGAGTACGATCATATTTTATTTTCATATCACGGAATTCCAGAACGACATATTAAAAAATCAGATCCTACTAAAAATCATTGCAAATTAGATGGTTCTTGTTGTGAACGAAATTCTGTAGCTCATTACACATGTTACAGACATCAATGTTTTGAGACTACAAAAGGGATTGCAGAATACTTAGGTTTAAAAGAAGGAACCTATAGCAACTCTTTTCAATCTCGTTTATTAAAGGACCCTTGGTTAAAACCTTACACAGATTTTGAATTGGAAAAATTCCCATCAGAGGGCAAGAAAAAAGTAGCTGTAATTACTCCTGCTTTTGTCTCAGATTGTCTGGAAACATTGGAAGAAATTGCCATGGAAGGAAAAGAAGATTTCTTGGAAGCTGGCGGTACTGACTACAAACACATTCCTTGCATGAATGACAATGATGATTGGGTAGCCGTAATGGTTTCTTGGATTCATGACTGGAAAAACAAGTAAACAACTAATTGAATTGACAAGATGTGTTTATATTCGTAAAAACTCATGGATTTTAAAACCATGTAATTAAATTAAAAAAATGGATTTCTTATACGTAAAGTCGTTACATATTATTTTTGTAGTTACCTGGTTTGCTGGGTTATTCTATATCGTTCGCCTATTCATATACCATGTAGAAGCAGAGAAAAAAGAAGAGCCTGCTAAAGAAATTTTACAAACACAATACAAATTGATGAGCAAAAGGCTCTGGTACATTATTACGTGGCCCTCGGCAATTCTTGCGAGTATCTTTGCTTTTTGGATGTTATACAAAAACCCTTATTACTTAAAAATGCCATGGATGCACATCAAATTAACATTTGTTCTAGGGCTCTATTTTTACCACTATTCTTGTCATAAAATATTTACACAATTACAAAATAACATCACAAAATATTCTGCTTTACAACTCCGTATTTGGAATGAGGTAGCGACTATTATTCTTTTTGCTATTGTATTTTTAGTAACGCTACAAAACGCAATCAATTGGATTTGGGGGGTTGTAGGAATTATTCTCTTCGGACTTTTAATGATGCTCTCGATCAAGCTTTACAAAAAAATAAGAGAGAAAAATAGTTGGGAAAAAGAAGAAACGAACGTTTTAAATAATGAAGAAGAGTAAGATATTTAAAATGTAAATTACAATACCCTACTCGAGAAGAATTCTACATACCCTAATTTTTCTGAGCAAAAATTTGGCTCATATTTCTAATGATGACCGTAGAAATTCAAAACGAAATGTACTTCAACTTATAACGTATTTATTATTCTACTGTATATATTATTAGCTCTATCTAAAATTGAGTAAATTATTTTTAAAACAAAAAAATTACTTCTATTTTTGAATAAAAAACTAAAACCCCTAAACTATGAAAAGGACAATTTTATTATTTTTCGCAATTGCTGGGATTATTTCTTGTACAGAGAATGATACTATCCCGAAAACTCAAGTAGATCCAATTATTGGTACTTGGCAGCTTGAATCTGTAATTATTGATGGTGTTAATGTTATCGGTGAATGTGAAATGAAATCAACACTTAAATTTAACCAAGATGGCACTTTTACTGGTGTTAGCTATATAACAGAATCCGGAAAACCCTGTGATGAAGAGGATGAAAATTCAACATGGAAAAATAACAATGGTGAGACGAATTACACCATTGATGGTTATATAGTAGAAATAACTTTTTCTAAAAATAATACTATTGCTGCTATAAGAGTCACTAAAGATAATCCAGATCATGAAGGATTGTTTAAAGGAAGCTTAGATAGTGATAAAACTATAACTTATAAGAGGAAATAATACAGTCAAAAAGATCAAAAGCCTGCTTTTTAGTAGGCTTTTTTTATGCTTTTAAAATTGTAAAAAAAGGGATTCTACATACCCTACTTCTGAACAAAACTTTATTTCATATTTCTAATGATGACCGTAGAAATTCTAAACGAAATGTACTTCAACTTATAACGTATTGATTATTCTACTGTATATATTATTAGCTCTATCTAAAGTTGAGTAAATTATTTTTAAAACAAAAAAATTACTTCTATTTTTGAATAAAAAACTAAAACCCCTAAACTATGAAAAG
>ENA-OQVM01003354-OQVM01003354.1-marine-metagenome-genome-assembly--contig:-NODE-3354-length-17469-cov-17.290133_pt1 | contig 17469 bp, 10 predicted proteins | sample MGYA00237776_ERZ505498 | MGnify/ENA primary metagenome ERZ505498 (study PRJEB26159, sample SAMN06265151) | marine metagenome | isolation source: Helgoland LTER site | place: Germany:Helgoland, sampling... | reverse complement strand
ACGTAGCTCAGTTGGTAGAGCCCCGGATTGTGATTCCGGTGGTCGCGGGTTCAATCCCCGTCGTCCACCCCATTAATCCCTCGGATAAATCAATGGCTGACAGCCTTTACTTCTATAGATATAGATATAGATATTGCTACCAACCTCTAATTTGATATGCCTCTGAACCTGTTCCGTCCCAGTTGTCTCTTGATAAAGGGCCATCCCGGTAATTAAGTTCGCGTTGCCAATTCTTGCCTGGCATTTCAACCGATACTGCAATCGGGACCCATCCTATTTCCTTCCCAGCTGGAGGTTCCATAATCAACCCATTATCAATTTCAACAAGGTTTACATCATAAGACTGGGCGGAAGCTGGTCTACTGAGAAAGTCTATATTGTTTTGCCAATTGGAATGCATATGCTCAATTTTTTCTTGTAGAGCATTCAGATAATCAGCTGTATATATCTCAGGAAACTCTTTCTTTAATGTAATAAAAGTAGGTTGATCTTTAAACCTATACCATCTGTAGTCTACCTTACTACCATCATCTAAAATTGCGGTGTACAGCGTGTTATCACATCCATCCTCTTCAACGCATATTCGACATGAGAAATCCATATAATCTATTTCAGCATCAAATAATTCTTGCATATCAGATTTAACATTTGCAATCAGCTCCTCATCCTCTGTTGTCTTTACATGAGGCATTAAAGAGATCATATTCTCTTTATTTGAATGTCTATATAACTTTAATGTTTCAGGAACATCACTTTCAGAAACCCTCTCAAAAATATAATCTTCAGGATTGTCCGCTGGAGTAACTTTATAATACTCACTAGGCATACGATTAGCGTTATTTTTCCAATCCCAGTAGACGTTTGACCCATTATTAATTTCTTCAATCATTACATCCACACTTGCTTCAAAGCTTAGTTTATTTGGAACGGGGTCTCCATTGGCATCTTTTATATTGGCTTTTGTCCACAAAATTTCATCAAATGGTGCTTTATCATGAACAAAAGTATCAGCGCGGGGTTTCGATTCTATTGTGCTACTCTCCAAAGCGGTTGTGAAGCTAGTTATATTGAGATTAACAGATTGGATATCTTCAGAATTAAAGAATTCAAGAAAATTATTATAATATTCAACTCCATAAGATCTCCCACTTAGAGAAAATGGTTCAATATTATTATTATCTGGAATTTTTGGTAAAAAAGTTTTCAGATACATCGTCCCTGTATCATCTGTAAAAGTTAAACCTTTAGACCCATATCTCTCATCTCCTAAGCCAACACGTGGTGATGGATTAAAGGCCAATGAGTCTTTCTTTCTAACAATATAATCGCCGCCAGCGACTTCATCGAAGTTTTCTACCCCATCAACATACCAACTTTGTTCTTTAAGAAGCGATTCAAACTCATCTTCAGTGATTCTATCGGCAATGTAATCCTTAACTTTATTTAAAAATTCAGTATCAGTAGATTCACCTTCCTCCCATACGTGCGATAGTAGTTCTAGAGCATTAAATTTATTTAGTCTTCTGTAAAAAAACTCTGGTACGAATGCTGTTAAAGGGCCTGAAAAATTTTTGGCATCGACAAAAAATGTCCATGTAAGTTTTCCAGAGCTAGCATCTCTGACAATCCCCTCTCCATCTATATTGGTATCTGGCGTCCAATTTTCTCTCTTCTTTCCACCAACCATTGGCAATGCCATCCATCCATGCCCAAAGAATAGACCTCCAGCATCAGCATATGCTTCTTGATTTTCATCAAATGCTAATAAATTAGGTGGATAAAGGAGTTTGTTAGCAATTTGTATACCACCTAAATACTCACATGAAACTCTCTTTTCATAAAAGCCCCATCCATATTGAGAACTGTTGCCGCTATATAAATGAGTTGCTCCTCCAATCATATATTTAGGGTATTTGGATCTACCCATTTTATCGTCTGAGAAGAGCCCCCCTTCTATTGAGTCCATTGGAAAATAAGGATGCGAGGCTACACCTTGTATCCATTGGCCCCATATACCAGCTTGAGGTAATGGTCTTATTTCAAGCTCATCCCATATCCGTAAATACTGAGAAACACCGTAGATTCCAAGAGCGTTAGCACCGCCAGCAGACCCTGACGCAAGCTTCGATCCAAACCCAATCTCATAATCACCGATGCATTCCGCGGTAACAGTTTCACCATTTGTTAAGGTAATAGATTGGCTTTCAGTGTAAGTCGCTATTTTTTGTTCATCAGTCAGGCCAGCATCCCATAGCCATCTGCTTTCTTGTTCTCCATTAACGTCTCTTGTAAAGAAACAATGTTTTGGATGATAGATGCCGGTTATATGTTCAGGATCAGGCGTGGGCTCTAAGAGATAGAAATCATAATCATTTAATGAGTTTAAGCTCGCCATGTGCGACTCAATATCGGTCGCACTCAATCTTTGAGCGTCGCTTGCAACAACGTCCTTAATTAAGGTATCGCCAGTTAGACCAAAAAAATATCTAAGGATAATAAGACCATCAGTCAATGCATCGACATTGCCATTGTTGTCGATGTCGAGCAGATTCCCCAACCCTGTAATTCGTGATTGAATATCCTCAGCATTTGTGTAAACCGCATCAGCAGCGACAACGCCAGAAATCAACGGAGCACCCGTTAACCCAAACATACTTCGAAGGACCAATAGTCCATCGGTTAGAGCGTCAAATCGTCCGTTACCGTCTATGTCTAAATTTGACCCGGAGCTAACAGTAGACGAAAGGATTTGGCTAGACTCGGATTCCGTTTCCCCAAACGTGGAAAACACTATGAGTAGCGACGCTACGACAGTAATAAATATTTTTTGCATTTAAGCCACGCTCACTAAGATCAAAGTATCAAATCATGTGTAATCACAGACGCATACGTTAGAACCTAGCACATTATTATAGCTTTAATCCAGATATGACTTTAAATCTCAAAATTATGGCTTGCAAGTATCAAATGTGGGCGTCTTGGATTTCCTTGCACACGCTCGGATATATGGAATAGTTGCGCACCAAAGGAAGACCCTCGCAGATTTGAGTCGATACCCGAAATTACACACAAACATGAGCCATCGTAAATAAGGCTTTGTGGACGGTGTTTTGGTAGGTGGATATGCGGTTAATGACTCTCAGTGAGTGTTGAGGAAAATAAGAAGTGAGGCTCTATGCGGGTTTAAAGACTCACTGGGAATCAGTAAGAGTCAATGCCACGGGTTCAATCCCCGTCGTCCACCCCATTAATATTCTATATAGATCAATGGCTTACGATTATTTTAATGGGGAATATGGCTCTTTGACCAGTTTTTGACCAGCTTTGTTTTGAAACCACCTCGATCTAGTGGCAACCTAATAACACCAACACATCTATCCGCTTTGACTGTATCAATGTGTACAAATGTGAGTGTCCTGGGATCTGGTGTTAATAACGTCCCACGTAAAATCATGTGGCCTAAATCATTATGGGCTGCTAATAAATTCAGTATGAGAATTTCCTTTGTGTTTTTATCGCGCTGACAATTTCTCATATCCGCATCGCCCTCTGCAATACCCTCGTCAAACAGCTATAACGCGTTGAATATTACTTTTCTATGCTTCTGTAACCTTTTTTTCATATGGCATCAACAGTAGCGTTCATGCCAATTACTACAGAGGCAAATAAAGGGTCCCTAAAAGCGGGCACGATTTTTGCTTACTCCCTGATATGAAGTCATTAATGTGTTCTATGGAACCATTTTAATAATACCCGCTAGCTAAGGCCCCTAAACCAGTGCCAATTATGATTGTCCCACTAAACGAGTCAAAAAGACCGCACTTGCGCACCAAAATGGAGCGCTTTTGCCCATGATTGACGCTGTAATCACAAAAAGGGGCATGCAGCGACTCATTTTTACTGATCTGGACGGCACCTTATTAGATCATGATAATTACGGCTATCAACCGGCTGCCAACCTGCTTGAAAAACTCACCAAAATTGGTATCCCTGTCATACCGACGACCAGTAAAACACGCAGAGAAGTGCAACCTCTTCGTAGGGCGATTGATAACCAGCACCCCTTCATTGCAGAGAACGGTGCGGCCATATATATTCCAAAGGACTACTTTTCATTTATCTGCGATAGCTGGATAGACGAGGGGGATTTTTGGCTTCAATCTAGCTGTAAACCGCGGAGTATATGGCTCAGTCTTATCGATGAGTTGTCAGAACAGTTTACGGCAGAATATCAAACCTTCAACTTACTTTTCACTCGAGATGGCGCATCGGCCATAGCAGACATAACAGGATTAACCCTACATCAGGCTTCACTGGCGAATGAACGCGAGTTTAGTGAAACCGTTGTCTGGTTAAGCACCGAATCTCGAAAGTCTGTCTTTATCAAAGCGCTAACCGATCGAGGCGCCCAAGTCCATCAAGGTGGTCGTTTTTTAAGCGTTACTGACCACGTCAACAAAGGAGCTGCTTTGCTAGCGCTAAAAAATCTCTACCTGCGAGAACCAGACATAAAAAGCTGTGACACCCTCGCCCTGGGCGACGGAAAGAATGACGCAGAAATGCTAAAGCTGGCCGATTCGGCGATCATAATAAGATCACCACACCATTCACCACCGGTGGTAAATAGAACCGGAAATATTGTAACCAGTCAGAAAAATGGCCCTGAAGGTTGGGCACACGAAGTCACGGCGTGGCTACAAAAATTTTAACAACAGCAAAGAGTATTTTATGGGCGACTTTCACCAAAACGGTATTATCACAACACTACACAATCTCTCAGGACGTCCCGTGGAGGTTTTAGACGAGGAATTGTTGGCGTTCTCTAAAGCTCGCCCTCTTGGGCTTATATTGCCCTCATTGTTTTCAGAGCTAGAGGGCGAAGCGCTGCCTCTTATTGTCGATGAGCTAAAACAGGTTCCCTATTTGAGCCAAGTAGTTATTGGTCTAGATAGGGCTAACGAAAATGAGTATCGGCACGCATTGGAGTTCTTTGCGCCACTACCTCAACACCACCGGGTTTTGTGGAACGACGGCCCAAGACTCCAAGCCATCGACCAAAAACTTAAGGCACTGGACCTGGCGCCAAAGGAACTCGGCAAGGGCCGTAATGTCTGGTACTGCATGGGCTATGTCTTGGCATCCAATCAATCCGAATCTATCGCCTTACATGATTGCGACATAACAACCTATACGCGAGAACTACTGGCGCGGCTTATCTATCCGGTAGCCAACCCTCGGTTCAATTATGAATTTTGTAAGGGTTACTATGCCCGGGTCGCTAACGGTAAAATTAATGGTCGGGTCTCTAGACTATTAATATCGCCACTACTCAAGGCATTGAAAGCCAGCATTGGTCATACAGAATACCTCAATTATATGGATAGTTTTCGCTACCCTCTAGCCGGCGAATTTTCGTTCCGGCGCGACGTGCTAAACGACATCCGTATTCCTAGCGATTGGGGACTTGAAATTGGCGTACTCTCAGAAATGCATAGAAACTACGCGACCAATCGTCTCTGCCAGGTGGATATAGCCGAGAACTACGACCATAAACACCAGCAACTGTCTCTGGATGATGACAGCGGCGGCCTGTCAAAAATGTCTATTGATATTGTAAAAGCCATATTCCGAAAATTGGCAACACAGGGTGTTACTTTTAGCCATGAGGCGTTTCGATCGATAAAAGCGACCTACTACCGAATGGCCTTGGATGTTATTGAAAACTGTCATAACGATGCCATTATGAATGGCCTAACCCTTGATATTCATGAAGAGGAGAAGGCGGTTGAAATGTTTGCTCAAAACATTATCAAAGCCGGAGATGTATTTTTCAATAAGCCGCTAGAGCGCCCTTTTATTCCGAGTTGGAACCGAGTTGTCAGCGCCATACCGGACATTTTCGATCAACTAGTTGAAGCCGTTGAAGCTGATCATAATGAGTTTACCCGATCAACAAACAAGGCTACGAAGACCTAACTTATGAACACTAACTATTATCTCTACGATCGAGTCATTGAGCACTTGCAAGCTATTTATGGCGACCCAATAACCGGCGGCATTGATGCTCTTGCAAGCGATATCATTGGATTAATGGGACTCGACCCAAAACAGGACGTCGTCAACCAGGCCAGAAACCTCTGGGATCAAAAAGATATAGTCATGATTACCTATGGTGATTCAGTACTCCAGAAGGACATAAAGCCACTTAAAACACTGAAGACCTTTGTCGATAAATATTTTTCTGTCAGTATTAGCACCCTCCACATACTCCCCTTTTATCCGTTTACCTCGGATGATGGCTTTTCAGTACTTGACTATTCCCAAGTCAATGAATCTCTCGGTGATTGGAATGACATAAAAGCTATCGCGGACGATTATTCACTCATGGCTGATCTGGTGATAAACCATTGCTCAGCGCGCAGCCGTTGGTTTGATAACTTTGTTAAGGACCAAGACCCGGGGAGAGGATTTTTCGTAACGGCAGAACCTGAAGATGATTTGAGTGGTGTGGTTAGGCCTAGACTCAATCCTCTTTTGCGTGAGACCCAGACTGCCGTGGGCAAACAGCATGTTTGGTGCACGTTTAGCCATGACCAAGCTGACTTAAATTTTCGCAATCCAAAGGTATTAAATGCTTTTGTGATAATTATTCGTCAGTATTTAGACAGTGGTGTGCGGCTATTTAGACTCGATGCGGTTGCTTTTTTATGGAAAGAGCTTGGCACTCCATGCATCAATTTGCCCCAGACTCATGAAATAGTGCGATTACTAAGAACATTGATCGAATACAAAAATCCTAATGCCGTCATAATTACTGAAACTAACATTCCCAACCGCGAAAATCTTGCCTACTTCGGCAACGCCAACGAAGCCCACTGCATCTACAACTTCTCTCTTCCACCGCTATTGCTCAACACGCTAGTAAGCGGTGACTGTTCGGCTCTTAAACAATGGATGATAAGCATGCCACCGGCGCGCAATGGAACCGCCTATTTTAATTTTATCGCCTCCCACGATGGAATCGGATTGCGACCCGCTGAGGGATTGCTTTCAGATCAAGAAATCGATGGACTAGTCGAGACTATGTGCACTTTTGGTGGTTACACTTCGTGGCGAGCACTGGAGAATGGTGACAAGAAGCACTATGAAATTAATATTTCACTATTTGATGCCTTGCAAGGCACACATCATGGACCTGACGAGTTTCAAATTGAGCGTTTCACTTGCGCACATGCCATCATGATCGCCCTAGAAGGCATTCCTGGCATCTACATCCACAGCCTAGTAGGCACCCCAAACGACCATGAACGAGTCAGAAACAGTGGGCATAATCGGGCGATTAATCGCCATCAATGGTCCTATACAGCATTAGAATCTCACCTGTTAGACCGACAGAGTATCCACCACAAAATTTACCATGCTCTGAATACATTGCTTGCACTGCGGAGACAGCAGCCCGCATTCCATCCCAATGCAACTCAGTTTACATTACATCTAAGCGATCAATTGTTCGGGTTTTGGCGTCAAAGCATGGATCGCCAGCAGAGTATCTTCTGCATCAGTAATATTAGCATTGAGACACAGTCTGTGCGTCTGTCTGATATAAATCTTATCGACAATGAGGAATGGTTTGACCTAATTAGTGGCCAGTCCTGCAAGGGGCAGCATGATATTATGGAGATACAGCCCTACCAAACTGTCTGGATAACCAATCAGCGCTAATTAAAGTCTTTGACCAGTTTTGTGACCAGTAAATATGCGGTTAATGACTCTCAGTGAGTGTTGAGAAAAACAAGAAGTGAGGCTCTATGCACCTTTCAACCGTCACTGGGAATCAGTGGGAATCAAATCCACGGGTTCAATCCCCGTCGTCCACCCCATTATTCCCTCTGAAAGTCAGCATGTTTTTATTTTTTCGAAAGAAACGCCATTCTTTGACCTGGGTGTGTATCCGTCTCAGTCTAGCAAGACGTCTAACGGATACAGGCATCTCTTTTCTCGATCCTCAAACATCGCCCTCGCCCGCTTTGATTAGACTACTTATTAATCTATGATAGTTTTCAAATTTTTGAATTAACATATCTGTTGGTAAGTTATGATCCATAGAGGTCACCGGTATGAAAAACGTATTATTCTTTACTTTACTATCAGTTCTATTCTCTCTAAGTACGGTTGCAAATACTGTGAAAATTAGAGATAGCTCCAACCACACGAGTGAATGGAGTATCTCGTCACCAGAAACTAAAGGTGTCAGCGCCACAGACCTAGAAAAATTACATCAAGAGTTTGAGAATGGGGATCACGGATATATAAATAGCTTCTTGGTTGTTAAAGAGGGAGATATCATTTTTGAACGGTATTACGACGTTGATTACATCGCTCTTACTAAACTAAGCAAGCTAGAGCAAGCAGGAATCATGCAAAAGAATTACGGCGATCTTGCTATCGCCCAATACAATTATCATGATCCAGATTGGCACCCCTTTTACAGAAACACGAAGCTCCACACTATTCAGTCCGTTACAAAAAGTGTTACCTCTGCACTTTTTGGGATTGCAATTAGTCGTGGTGAAATTACTGATCTAGATGCAAAAATCGTAGGATATTTCCCGAAATATAAGTCTCTGTTCAGCGATCCCATCAAGCAGTCCATTACGATTAGAGATCTGCTAACCATGACCTCAGGTATTAAGTGGGATGAATTTACCCATGCATACACCGACCCATCAAACGATGCCGCAAGTATGGAAAGCAGTGATAATTGGTTGAAGTTTATCTTGTCTTTGCCAATGGAGACGGAGCCAGGACAACAATTTGTTTATAACAGTGGTATCACTATTTTGCTATCCCATATTCTTCAGACCTCAGTAAATATGCCAGTTGATGAATATGCCCAGAAGTATCTCTTTGGCCCTATGGGCATCGAAGATTTCTACTGGAAGAAAACGCCCAAAGGGCTAACCGATGCTGAAGGTGGGCTGTACCTATCTACCAGAGACTTCGCAAAGATTGGGCTTTTATACCTCAATAAGGGCCGATGGTTAGATCAACAAATACTTCCCAAAGAATGGGTTACCTCCACCATGACACCGGCCACTGATACTGGATTTAGTGGGAATCATTATGGGTTTCAGTGGTGGCTTGCCCCCTACGAAGGTGGAAAAGAGAAATGGATGCTTAGTGGTAGCGGATACGGCGGCCAATACCTGCTGATTATTCCCGAGCATAACCTCGTCATGGTTTTTAACGGATGGAATATATTCGATATCTCGAGACCAACAAAAGAATACTTGTCATCGAGGGTTCTTAAAGCTCTTGCAAGCTAAAAAGGATCTTTGTAACCTGAAATTTTGATTATTTAATTTGAGTTGTGATGCTATGAAAACTTGGTTGACCCTACTGTTTCTATCTTTACTGCACATTCAAACCTTTGCTGAAGCAAGAGTGATTATCAGCAATGGAACCTTAATTGATGGCCATAATCCCGATCGTCCGAATATGACAATGATACTCTCTGGAGATGAGATTTTATCTATACAGTCTAGTACAGAGGCTTTTGACATTCAGCCTGACGATCATCTCATCGATGCTACCGACAAATTTATTATTCCTGGCCTTTGGGATGCCCATGTCCATCTGACGTTTATCCCCGATCTGGACTATGTCACTAGTTATCGTCTATTTCTAAGTCAAGGCATTACAAGCATCAGAGACACTGGTGCCTTAATAACAAAGCTACAACCCGCAATTGACTATGTAGAGGCCAACCCTGGTATAACACCTCGGTTGTTCTTCTCAGGTCCATTAATAGATGGAAAGGATCGAGTTTATAAGGGTGAGGAACCGGGCTTTCCCAATTTATCCATAGGTATCGATGAGCAGGACAACGTTGAAGATACTGTGGATCGTCTAGTATCGGATGGCGCAACATTCTTGAAATCTTATGAAATGTTATCTCAGCCCACTTACCTCGAACTGCTGCGCATCGCTAAAAAGAAAAACTTGCGTGTCACTGGGCACATACCGCTGAGTATCGACCTTACCGAAGCAGTCAAAGCAGGACTAGGAGGTATGCAGCATATAAGGAATATGGATTTAGCCTGTTCAAATAATGCTGAGTCTATGCATGAAATCCGCCAAGTAAAACTTCAAAACAAAGATGGTATCCCAGGCTCGGCTCTACGAACAGCGATTCATCAGGCGCAACGATTTCCCTCCATTGCCAATTATGATCAAGCCCGCTGCGAAAAAATAATCCAGCTATTATCAGATTATGGTGTTTACCAAACACCAACACTGACCATTAATACCTTGGATGCCAAACGTTATTTTGCAGACCCCAACTGGCGGAAGAATTACAACCACCTACCGGATTCAGTACGGAAACGTTGGGAGCAGGAGTCCATTTTAGCGGCAAAGGAACCGGTAAGTGAAAACGGACTTATTTTCCAAGAATGGAGTATGAAGTTAGTTAGGTTATTTGATGATAATGAGGTGAAAATTTTAGCTGGTACGGACACTCCCATCGGCTATTTAACGCCGGGATTCAGTCTCCACAAAGAATTAGAGTTATTGGTGGAAGCTGGTTTATCTGCGAAGGCTGCGCTGCGAGCGGCGACTCTGTCTCCTGCTGAATTTTTTAACTTAGAGTCCACCATGGGTACCTTAGATGAAGGAAAGGTAGCCGACATCCTGATATTAAACCAAAACCCAATTGAGAATATTCAGCATACACAGGATATTTTTCGTGTGATTGTGAAGGGTTCTGTCGCCAATTTCGGCTCATAAACGTAACGGAAACCCCTACTATGAATCACTTTAATTTTATTATCTTAACTCTGACCGTTTTTGTTGGTTTAAGTGCCTGTTCTGAGGTTGAAAAACCTTTTGATAATGATCAGATTATAACTAGCTCATATGAAAAACCAACAAGCATTGACAGCCAGCGCTTGTCGAACATTGTAAAGGTTTTAGCTTCAGATGAGTTCGAAGGCCGTGCCCCTGGCGGGCCTGGAGAGGCTAAAACCATTGAATTCTTAATAGATCAGTTTCAGTCACTGGGTCTCGAACCTGGAGGTACCGGTGGGACTTGGACGCACGCTGTGCCCCTTGTACACACTCAGCTGGCAACTGATGGTCGCTTAAGTGTCTCGGTGGGCGATATGAGTCAGAATTGGGTGCAAGGACTTGACGTTGCTGTGAGCACAGTTCGACCCGTAGATAAGATAGATATTCAATCTGCTCAACTTGTATTTGTCGGATTTGGTGCCAGCGCTCCAGAACGAAACTGGGATGACTATGGAGAGATTGATTTAACGGGAAAGATTGCCATATTTTTGGTGAATGACCCAGATTTCTCAGCAAACGAAAGCGAGCCTGTATCGGGGCGATTTGGTAACAAGCGCATGACCTATTACGGACGCTGGGCTTACAAATATGAAGAGGCTGCGAGGCGCGGTGCGCTTGCAGCACTTGTTATTCATGAGGACAAAGCTGCTGGCTATGGCTGGAATGTCGCCTCATCTGGCCCAGGAAGTCAGTTTGCATTGGCTGAGTCTAGTGGCCCTACACCACCAATATTGCAGGGTTGGCTGCATTATGATGCAGCGAGCGCGTTGTTTGCAGCGGCCGGCATGGATCTTGTGGAACAACGTCGATTAGCTAGAAGTGATGACTTTAGTGCGTTCGAGCTTCCTCAAACCTCATTGAGTGCAAGCTTTAATGTTTCCATGGAAAAAATTGAATCACAAAATGTTCTTGCAAGATTGCCCGGTCATAGTCAGGCAGACGAAATTTTGATGGTATCCGCCCACTGGGATGCCTATGGTCAGGGCGAGCCAGATTCATCGGGCCGAACTGTTCGTCCAGGAGCGAACGATGACGCCCTTGGTACCGCTGGCGTAATTGAACTGGCGCGTGTGCTAAAAGCTGGGGAACCTATGGCACGTAGTGTTGTATTCGCAGCATGGACGGCAGAGGAAGCTGGTCTTCTAGGTTCAGCCGCATATGCAGCTAAACCGATTTATCCGCTACATTCTACTGTCGCTAATTTTACTCTCGACATCCTCCAGACCGCTGGCTTGGCAAAAGATGTCATTTTAGTTGGTGAAGGACAAAGTGACCTAGAAGAGGACCTGATGCGGGCCGCTGCATTACAGTCGCGCGTGGTAACACCAGAAAACCTTCCAGAAAATGGATTGTTCTTCCGCGCTGACCATTTTTCTCTGGCAAGACAGGGAGTACCGGTACTTTTGCTAATGGGAATTGCTGGTGGGGCCGATTTGATTGAGGGAGGTCGTGTAGCGGGTGATCAGTGGATCGCTGAGTATACAGGTAACTGTTACCACCAAACCTGCGACGCCTGGAGCGCTGACTGGGATTTGCGCGGAGCTGTGGAAGATATAGAGTTATTTCATACGATTTTGCGAGATTTAGGTGATTCGACCCGGTGGCCTCAGTTGAAGTCCAGCTCTGAATTTAAGGCGATTCGGTCTGAAACCGACGCCAAGCGCACCCTGCGCTGAGTTAACTGGGCTAGTATAAGCTCTTATTTAGGAATAAAAAAAGGCCACGTAATAAGTGGCCTTGAGTGGGTGTTAAAACCAGTTACTTCTTTGGTTGCATCCAAAGTGGTAAAAAAGCAATCAAGAAGGCTGACACAGTAAGTGCCATTGCAATCGGTGGAGGCATGGTTAAAAGATCGCCGCCATACTCGGCAACAAAACTTTTTGCGATTGGACTGGCTTCATCTCCTAGCGATGCTAAAGCGTTTGCATGAATTATCCATTGATTGGCTATGTTGGTTAAGATTGTCCAATTCATTGCGAACACTGATAGCGAAAAAACTGAGCAGATAACCTTTCCACTTACCGGCGCTTCTTTTTCAACCATAACGCTGCAAAATCTGGCTGCCACTTAGATAGCTACTACAACAGCAAGTAGTAAAGTTGCATTGGCACCGCGTGATGCTTGAAATGACGACCAAATTTCTGTTTCCATGATATTACCCTCTTATATTTTTATTGAGTTTTGAGCTTAGACCAAATCAAAGCTAGCCACAAGTGAATAGCCTAAGCCTCAAAACAATTGCCTCCGACAAAACAATAACAAGTTTCCATATCTGTCGAGGCTGCCTGTAGTGCCCAATTTGACTGTCTAGGGTATTCAGTTATGATTGGAGGTGTCCCTCAATAAACTTGGAGAAAACTATGAAAAACCTAATTATAACAATCGGACTTCTCTCGGCCTTACTGTGTCTAAATGCTACAGCGGATGGACATGCCGCAGCCGAGCAAAATAGAGGCGCCTTCACGACCTTAATGGTTGCAGCAAAAGATACTGAGAAATACCTTAAAGCAGTTAAATCAAATCCTGCGCTTTATAAAGCAATTGGCGCTGACGCCGGAGGCTATTGCGAAACTAAATCTGGCCAAGACTACTCAGGCCAATTGATGATGTGGACTGCATTCCCCAATGTGACAGCAGCATTAGAGGGCTCTAGCAAATATGACCCCACTAAAGCGCCACGAACAATGTCTAATATGCGAGAGTTTAAGTACGGAGCAACTTGGGCACCTCTCAAGGGATTTCCGAGGCTTGACCCGGGCTATGAGAGAGCTATGAGAATTAAGGTTGCACCTGCCAACGTACCCGCTCTTGTTGCTGCTCTAACTCAACTAGAAAAAGAGATACAGGATGCAGGTCATGACACGTTTATGAATGGCCTCTTTGTGGCGATCGGTGGTGGAACTCAAGAGGCAGGTACCCTCTACCTGAAATCCATAACCTCTGATGTTACAACTCACGGGGCGGTCATAGATGACTACTTTGCCGGGGCGGCATGGGGCAATGCCTATGCCCAAGCCACAGCATTGATTGATGAAGTGGTTAATGATCAGTTCGAGGTCTGCGAGCAATTTTATACGGCTGAGTGATCTGCGGATCAGGAGCGATGGACTCCATCGCTCCTGATAAATTTTTGACAAGGAAATGTAACCAATATTTAAGGCATCAACATTTTTAAGTGAGCTTCAATTTCACTGGTAGTTCTTGTTGCATCGTCTGCGACAACCCCTGCAACCAAGGTCTCTCCCTCTAAACCGAACAGATAACGTAGAGTGAGCAAGCCATCTGTCAGAGCATCTATTTCACCATTACCATCGATATCTGCAAGATCACCAAGATTAGCGATACGCGTCTCAATATCTTCTGCCAATTTATAGGTTGCATCAGATGCGACAGTTCCAGTAATCAAAGCATCTCCATCAAGACCAAACATCCCTCTCAGTAGTAAAAGTCCATCGGTTAAAGCATCATAATTATCATTGCCATCCAGATCGACTGAGCCTGAAGGTACAGTGCCTCCCAAGAACTCATCTAGAGCGGAAATACCGTCGTTATCACCGTCACTTGTCGCATCTAAAGGATCGTTTGGGTCCAGGCCATATTGAGTTTCCCATGCGTCTGGCATCCCGTCGCCGTCAGAATCTAGGGTATATAAACCGTTATTTGGAAAAGGGTCATTACTGTCGATCATACCATCACCATCAGAGTCGGCATCTGGCATATATGTGCTAGGCAAGGTTACATAATTTCCGTACTTATTATTTGCTGCAAAAGCGATCACTCGAACTTGATACGCAACTCCATTGATCAATTGCGGGACACTCACTTCACCTTGCTCGTCCTTACCCACAACCCTAGATTGAATCCAAGAAGCATAGGGTTCATCCGTCGGTCTAACATCGACTCTTGCTCCAACAAAATTTGAGTCATCAGGATTTACCCAAGAAATTGTGAGATTACCATCTCCCTCAAGTACGGCAGGATTAATCACATCTGCGACTGGGGATTCTCCATAAAGAAGATCGAACACGTCATGTCCGCTATTCCAGTTTCCTGCGATGTCTGAAGCCCGTATCCTAAATTTGTAGGTATTTCCAAACACTAAATCACTGCTATTAGGAGTCCATGTTTCTCCAGACGTTATATTTTCAAGAACGATGGCCGATCCATTAACACCTGTGATACTCACTTGGTACCCATTTACGCCAGACAAGTTGTCATTTGATATGTCCCAACTAAAGTTAAGACCGGATAGATCGGTGGTCCAATAACCGTTTTGCTGACCACCGTTAGATGATATAGATTCAGGTGGAATTGGGGCAGTCTGATCGACGCCGTAGCCATTTTCAGCCCATGGACTAATGGTTTCTTGTTGATCCGCAGTATCAATCACTTGCGTGTACAATTCGTAAATTCCCTCGCCGTCGGGGGCAGCGAAGGAAAAACTGCCATACACAAGCGTGCCGGACAAATCTATAGATTCGTACAGCGACCAATCGCCCCATGTCGATTCGTCACTGCTATACCTGTAATACAGATGAATTTCTTTTAGCCCTATATCATCTGTCGCAAAAAATGGTACGTCCCAAGGGACGGGACCATGATTGCCGCCTTTCCAATACCAAACGGGAAAACGTATTTCCCCACTTGCGTTTTCTATATTCGGTCGCCCAGTTGATCCCTCGCCGTCATTGTCTAAATCGCCGAGAAAATAGGGATTTGACTGAGGAGGTTCATCATAAGCGAGTGAGGCAGGCATTATTGATCCAACTCTCACAACTGACCATAGGGAAAATGACGGCAACGTAAACGATATCCGATCTCCAGTTGGCACAAATGAGAGTGAGCTTACCGTCGGTGAATCTGCGTCGACAAATGACACAGAGACGTTATCCGCGTTGAACTCTGATGGAAGCAGGACATCCAATACCCCGCTTTCAAGCGACGTCATACTGGCGTCTGACGGACTGTCCGCTGGGATGACAATTTGCCTATTAACGATATGAAAAACCCAAGAACCGTCTGCTGCCTTGTATCGATTAACAAATACATCGGGAGATTCCCAAGGAGACGATCCTGATGCGCTATGAGTCAACCCTACTTCAGGTGTAACATTGCTACTGACTAGATTTGAAAATGACTCGCGAATCGTTGATTTTGAAGTGGCGCTTGTTTTGTTAGACTCGTAATCACTACCTAGCTTACTCTCAAAAGAGATAACAAATCCACTTCCTACTGCCTGTACCTTATCGGTGCCAAAGTAATCGTCGAAACTCCTGTCACCGGAGCGTATTTGACCGGTATGGTCATTATCCGCAATTGTGCCAAAACCAATCAAAATACCCCCGGCATTCGCGTATTGCTCAAGAAGAACGATTTGTGCATCTGTAAGGTACCTAGTGTTGGGGAGTATCACAGCGTCATAACGCTGCAACTGTGCCAAGGTCAATAGCTCATTACCTTCTCTGCGGTTTGGGTGTGCTGCGAAAACTACGTCGAACATCCATTGCATATCAGTCAACAAATACGTGGTTCCGCGAAAGGAGGCTGTCGTCGAACCTGGATCATTAGCCTCGCCGATTTCAGAATAAAGCACCGCAAACTGTCCTGCTTCAGCCAGGTTAAAGGCTGTTGGTTGTAGAGTAGGAAACTGCAAAAATGATCTCAAAAAGTCCATACGTTCTTTTTTGTGATGGAAGCCGCTCCAGCTGGAACCGGATCCGTGTTGTACCAAGCCTCCAGCAGCAAACGTTTCAGCAGCAAATAATCTAGCACTCTCGTTACTATTGGTAGCCTCGGTATGTGCTGGAAAGTTCCACGACCAAAACTTTTTATCAAAATTGACTATGGTTTTATTAACAAACGCCAGATGACCATAGGGCCACCCGAGACTATCAAGAAAGGTTTCCGCCACACCATGATCAAATAGGTCCAATACGTCCCAACCCCGTGCTTTGATATAACGATTTGTACTCAAATAAATAGGCCGGTTGTAGTTTGCTAATCCATAAGCTCGGAGTTGATCTGCCCATTGTTTGAAGAAACTACGCTCAAGTGAACGCATATATGCTAGCCATGCTTCAAAAAGGGAGTCAGTCGGAGGTTGGTCACGAACCTGACTAGAACTAGACCAACCATTGGTGCGTAGGTGATCAGCATAGTCAAAATTACTTACATTAGAAATACCAAAACTAGTAATCTCAACAGACGAGTAATTGTCGGAAAGGTAGGAGTTAAAGCCCGATATCGTAGTGCTATCAAAAGACATGGCTGAAATGGAGCCCGCCGCTTCATCCATAAAAATATAACTGGTGCCTAAGTCGATTGCTAACTTCCCTGAATCAACCATATAGTCAAGATAACCTTGTCTTGCCATAGAAAAATTAGATCCAGTTGAACCCTCTAAAGTAGTTGGCAACGCCACCGCTCTAAGATCTGGATCGTCTTTTGCAGAGGTCTCCAAGTGCTGCATAGCATAGTAAGCCCCATAGGCAATCCCTTGAGCCTCCCAATCCTCAATACTATTTTTTATCACTTCCCGCTGCTGGGGAGTTACGGTGTAATCAATCCAACCAAAATCATCAACAATGACTTTGATTGCTCCGCCTGGAGAATAGATCGGCC
>ENA-OQVM01003352-OQVM01003352.1-marine-metagenome-genome-assembly--contig:-NODE-3352-length-17476-cov-17.133628_pt1 | contig 17476 bp, 16 predicted proteins | sample MGYA00237776_ERZ505498 | MGnify/ENA primary metagenome ERZ505498 (study PRJEB26159, sample SAMN06265151) | marine metagenome | isolation source: Helgoland LTER site | place: Germany:Helgoland, sampling... | reverse complement strand
TAAATATTATGAAATATCATTAACTTATTCTGGGATTGGTGGGGGAACATCGTTGATTGGAAGACGACCAAATGGAGGGACATTGGTTAGCAGTGGGACTATCCCATCTAGTGGGTCATTACTTGGGGCGTCAGTTGTTAATATTTTCGATGGTGTTCCATGGGACCATTCCGCTAGTGTATCTTTTGATGCCGACCCTACAATTACCTACTTCTTTAGAATGAACCCCACAACTAATCTAAATGAAGTATTTATCCACGATGAAACGACTAATACTACCACGGTTAGTGATATAGGTATTCCAGCGATGTTTCCCTCAGTTTCAACAATTTACCCTATTAGAATGGGTGGTGAAAATCTCGGTGGGCCAAACCCAGATGAACACCTAATCAGTTGGTTAGACACCACTATACCCGCACCTAATCTTTTAGTTACGGTAGTTACAAGTCCAACCGCAGTAGTAGTTCAACCATTCACACAGAATGATAGTTTGATATATCACGAAGGACAATCAATTGAACAGGCATCTACTGGTAATAAATGGTATGCTCATTTTAGTTATGACAGGTGGTTAGCATTACGTGGTAGTATAAGCCATTTCTTATCTACGGGTAGTTATGGGGCTCCAGGGCAACCTTACGCCGGGCTCCCTTATATAGCCGGGGGTGTAGGCGTAGAAACCAACTATTGCTCCTTGTTAAGAGTTAATGGACAAGAAAATCAAATGTATTTATTCACTCCAACTGGTGATGCGATTATTATGGATTTACTGGCTCAGCAAATATCTAGCACCGTCCCATATGGTCCCATAGCACCCACACCACCACCAAATCCACCCACGCCCCTTCCCGATATAGTCGTTACCTATTACTCTCCACAAGATTACGGATATTTCGCTTCAAACACCGCATTAGTATCTGAGACCCAATACGGATTTAATTTTACCAAGACGGGGCTAGCTAATGCCGATAAAATGGAGTTATACCTATACTTTGCGACGGCTCCTGGGGCTATCCCGTTTAATTATAACGACTTACGGGATATTAGGGTGTTAATGAAAAACAATCTAGTCCTTCAACCAGGTGAAATCTTCTTTAATATTTACACTGTTGGAACTGCAGGTGGTTGGTATGGGACTAGAACGACTTATCTTGGAACCCCACCACTCGGGACTACTTTTGACCCGGCACTAGTGGAAACTATTATTCCATTATCCGATAGTAGAACTGACCAAATTTTGGCTATATCATTGGGTTCAAACTCGGCGGGACAACAATTTAATTTCGATGTAGAAAAAGCCAGTTTTGAAATACTATTACCGTCTACCAATGAAACCCAACGAGTAGAAATTAAGTTACAAAACAGCTTTATCGCCCTAGATGACGAGTATTGGAATTTCGATAATATCGCACAGGGTTATTCGGGTAGTAGTTTAACCGCCTCAACCGGTTGGGATATAACCGCTATTGATCCAAACATTGTAGCCGGTAACTTCCCCCAATCTGCTACATTTCAGAGTCCAACCGGAACAGCATGGTATTTAAACGGCACTTTCACAAACTGGACAACAACGGATAATATAACTTGGACTGATACGGGGGACACAATGACATTTCAAAATGTTGGGTCGTCCCCCGGTATTGCTAGTAATGGAGCTGCGTATATTGGGTGTGCGGGATCATGCACTTCTACTGGTAATTGGTTACCAACTAATCCCCCCATAAATTGGGAAATTACAAGTAATAACAAATTAAGTATTCAATATGTCGGAGGAGGGCAAACCAATTATTATTCTTTATTATCAGGTTTAGGCACACCAAATAATTTCACGGCAGCTCAAAAAGAAAAAGGTTGTTACGCCTCAACACAATCAACTGGTGTTAATGTATTAATCGGTAGTATTACTCCAGTGGCTAAATCATTAATATTTCCGGCAACCGCCGATATAACGGTTTTAAACAATACCCAATTAATAATTAGACGGAACTGGGAATTAACCAATACTACTTATACTCTAGACCCATCAGATCCTACATCTGTAACGGGACAGTATGTAGACCCAGCTTTCTCTACCGCCCTTACCCCAACTAGTTACAAGATGCCGACAAACTGGGTAGTGTTGGCTAATGACGCTTTCCAATTTGAAATATTATTTAGTGCTGGATTAAATAATAGTCTTCCAGCCGAAAGCCAAAACTTCAGACAAATGACAGTCACACCCACACCATCATTAGCTTCCCTATCATTCACTTGGACGGCTAATTATTATACAGCTGGTAATATATTGATTGGACCCGTAGCAGGAATTCAGACTACTGGACTAGTAAGTGGATTTACAACTGGAGGGTCATTAAAACCCGCTAATGCCGCTTATATTTTATACGGTTGTACTAGTAATCAGAATGTGGATGCTTTCGCGTCATTGGTATTTATCGAACCCGACCCTGCTGCTGAATTTGACCTACTATTCAATAGGGGATTAATCAATACAATGTTTTCCGATGGACCTTATACTGTAAATGTATCACCAGTAGCGACTGGGGTTACCTATACTTTTACTGGTAAATACTATGACGTAAATAACGGGTTCCTAGGCGATGTGATTTTTACACCACAACCGGATTTCTTTACCTATACTTTTTCATTTGCCACCTTCCCTTCTGCTAAATATATTTCATTTGTAGGGACTAGTTCGGAAGGGGTGACCGCACAACTCTCAATAGCTATATGTGAACCGCAACCTGGACCCGGCCCACCACCCGTAATAACTAGCGTGACAACTGAGGAAGCCATAATTAGTAAAATAAATTTTCACGTCAATGAAAGTCATAAGATTATTGATGACGCTATTATTAGTGAGTTACGATTTACATTGACTGATAGTGATGGTAGAGTTAAGTATACTAATGATAATATTTATTATGAGATAGAGGTTAAAGAGATTGATGCCAATCCATAAAAATCTAACCTTATATTAATGAACTTTAAAGAAGGCAAAGGTAATACTAAATTATTATTAAAAAAATCAAATAGGGATGACGTGATGCACAAGAACATTCCCCTGGACAGTGGTATTCCAAATACTCCGTCGTTTATGTACATAGTCGGCAAGCCCGGTAGTGGTAAGTCACTTATGTTAGAAAGTCTATTATCGGAACAGTACAAGATTGGTAAAGGTAAAGAAACATGTTTTGATAGTATTTTTTATTTTTGTCCAAAGACTAGTCAGGGTTCATATCACAACTCGTTTGTAGACGACCTCGACCCGGATAAGATACATCATGAGTTAAATGCTGATAATTTAATGGATGTGATTGAGGAAGTAGAGGAAATGAACCCGGACGATTTGAAGGATCAATGGGGAAGGAAGGTAGAACCTAGATACGCCTGTATTATTTTTGATGATATGATTACTGAATTAAAATCTAAAAATGTTCGTCCTATAGTTGGGCGCATTGGAAAGAACTTTAGGCATCTAAGACTACTAATCATTATTATATCCCAAAATTATATATTACTGGACAAGCCCACTAGAGATAACGTCAGTCACCTCATACAGTTCCAGACTACCAACCGGAAAGAACTAGAACGCCTCAACGACGAATGGTTCGGTCAGTTTGATAGACATGAGTTTGAGGACTTCTGGAATTTTATTCATGACAAGCCCTATAATTTTGTGATAGCTAATAGGAGAAATGACGAGTTCTGTAAGTGTTTTAACCCAATCACATATAATCTTCCTGGGGGTGAGGTGGTGAAAGAAGAACAATAAAATATACACAAATCCCGTACTCGTATCTTTTTTTTTTTTTTATGTATCTTTTTTCTTCCGTTAATTCTCCTTATATACTCTCTCTATACTCTTAAAATATACTTAATATACTTAATATACAAGTATAAACTGGTTATAGAGAAAAAATAAAAAGTAACCAAAAAAAAAAAGGGTTTCATTTTCCCAACCGAGTTTTAAACCCCCCAGAAAGTGTATATAGGTATACTTTTATTCAACGTCACATACATAGATAACATCGGCTTCTAGGTGTTCGTCCGGGTGTACTTCGTCTGTTAACGCAGAGTTGTTTTTTAATACGTCTTCCAGTACCCCTTGTTGATCAAATATATATGTTCTGCCTTTCTTTTCGTTAATGGTCCGTTGACCTTCTGTAATAGATTGGGATAAATCACTAAGTTCCAGTTTAAGTTTCTGGGCCGTCATTGTACATTTGTAATTTTCTTTTAAACAAAACGATTTAAAATCACTTCCAAATTTGGCTTTATGGACCCATAATTCATTATGGTTTTTAGGATTGTAAGCCCAGCCGTCCAATGGTTTAATCATCGCCTCGTGTATAAATCTAGTAACTGGTTTAACGGTACTCTCTTTAAGAAGCTGTTCAAGTGACCCCTTTGGAAAATCACGGACTTTAAACTTACTAATATCTCTGTTATAAAACCAGTTAAATAATGTCTCAAGTACCCCGTCTCGTTCTAGTTCTTTATATAGTCGGGCGAACCAGGCTTTATCTCCCATATATTTATCAGTAGTTCTAGTAACGAAGAAGCGTCTATTTGTATCGGTCACTTGTACTGGTCTGACATTATTACTATTCATAATCCCCCGTGCGTAATTATTAGCCATGTATGGTTTATCTCCCTCTCCCTTGATACTAATCTCGTTAGCACAGAAGAAGTGTTTCATTGGTTCCACATATGTCATGGCATCTAGGTCGGTACCTTCATTTAATGTTATTAATAGTTTCTCTTTGGCACTGGAATTAAATTTACCTAATATTTCACCCTGTTTATCGGTATAGTGGGTATATTTTTTACCAATCATTTTTGTGATGATTTTACCTAGGGTATCCTTCCCGTTCCCTTCCCTTCCCTTAAGTACTATCATCACTTCTGGTAACTGTTCCGGGTATTGTATGAGGTGGGCGATCCAGTTTAATAAATAGGTTTGTAGTTCGTCATTACATTCACACAGTTCCAATGTAAGAGGTAGTAAAAATTCACTAACAAAATCAGTCTCAATACTACCCCCCGTTTGAAATGGGATAAATGTATTAAATGTATCATTGGTTATTTTAGGTGGATTTTTAGAGTATGGTACGAATTCCATCTTCTCACAAGTGCGTCTGTCTGGGTCTTTTAACCAAATATTAATAAATTGTTCTAGTTTATCAGTGAATGGATTATTGAACGATGGTGAATTGTGATAAACACCTAATATTTCTTTAATAGTACGGAGTTCCCACCCATCCATATTAAGACGAAGTACACCATGAGGGGAATTTAATACAATGTTTTTTTCCTCAAATATTTGTTTATACTGTAGATAATCACAATCTAATACTTTAGCTTCGTAACCCTCTGGAAGTTTGATTTTATTAGAAGGTTCTTTAATAGACCAAGTAATTCCATACTTACTACCCAATTGGTCCAGTTCTTCTAAACTAATATGGTCACTCGTTAAAAACCCATCAAACATAAGACTACAAATCTTTAGATTGTCGGTAGCTTGTACTAATAATTCATTTTCATACTTACATAATAACTTATTAAATTTGCTACTAATAGGGTTTTTACTTCCAGGAGTGGATTGTTCCGGGGCTTCTAAATCTAGTAGTGTGTTTTTGATAGTGAACATTTCTTTAGAAAAGTCACCTAGCCACCTAACTCCGCCAACTTTATCGGTATTCATTTTAACTAGAACCCCAATCTTGCCAAGGGATTTAAGTACATCTTTCGAGTTTATATGGGGGTTCATTCTAATCCAACATTCTTCCCTATTATTACAATAATCAGTTAATAGGGGACACGGTATGTTGTGTTTGCCACACAGATATTTAGTTAGTGTAGGGTGACAGTTTTTCATATCATAATCAGTCATACCATCAACTAGAAACCCCCTAAGGTCATTCTGTAGCATCTGGATTGAGCCACCACAACTATATTGTCTATTGTTGGTTTTAACCGCGTACTCAACCTCATAAATGGGATTATCATCTGTGAGTATACGTTTTAGATATTTCCGGATATATGTATAATATGATTTCCAGTTAGTTGTATCTCCATTTTCAGTCACCTCTTTAGCCTCATAAACAAGGTTTTTAAGTTCAACCTCACTAAGACTGTAAATATAGTTGGCTTTTAAGAGATTTACTGTTTCGGATTTCATATGGATATCTATATTAATTTATTTTTAAATGCTTTGTTAAAACGCTTTTCAATTTTTTTTAAACTTAATAAAAAATTGAAAGGCATATAAGACTATAAAAATATAAGTAGTATAATATGCCATACAAAGACGAGAGAAGAGAGTTTAAAAAATATAGATACATGATTACTCACAATGATAGGCCATCTTTTCAGGCCTACTGTCAAAATTGGCAAGAAGTGAAAGAGGCTAGTGGTATTCCCAGGTCTGCTCTATTTCTAATTTTAAATGACAAGACACCCCGTAAGCATATCAAATGGAATGTTGTGAGGATTAGTCTGGAGAAGTCTAATTTAATTACTGCGTCTTAATACTCCATTACTGATAGTGTAGATACAATCAAATGCGGCAACCCAGGCCTGACTGATATTTAGGGTAGCTCCTGCGTAAGCAATAGTATTAAAGGAACACTCTACGTCAGCACCCGTAGTATCAACACCACTAATATTATTAATGTCTGGGAAGCTTTCTAAATTCACGGCGGACACTCCACGGTTGGTAAATTCGGGAGCTAGAGTAGGAATGAATTCAGTAGGTCTCCAATTAAGAGTGGTATAACCCAGGGCCATTAAACCCGATACACACGACTGGCTTACATTACTCTGACTAGCTATATTCTGCTGTACAACTTCGGCCAATGTATCAATTTTTTGTTTGGGATGCTCCACTCCCGCCACACGATACTGAATATCATTCCAGAATATATGTGGTACATTTACACTATCTAACTGTCTTAATGTAGGTAGTGCGAAACCAGCGTGATATATAGTCCTTAATGACTTGTATCTAAAACCCGCTACAATAGTATTAACTAGAGAAGCCGTAGATAGTTGGGCTACTGGAACCTGATTAGTAAATGCATAATAAAATACATCACTCCACTCAACTGTACCGGATTCGAATTTGTTTTCTTTGGCTACTTCTAGTTGACTGGCGTCGTCCATCGTAGTTATTTCACCATCCCAAGTAATATTAGAAAACTCCATACTTCCTTTATCGGTTATAGACACGGCAGCTGTAGAGGAGTGTGCGTTAGTTGTGAAAACCTTTCTAACATCATCACGCCAATTAATACGGATTTCAATACCGGATTTTAATAAACAAAGTGGTAGGTTAGCTGACGATAATAGTCCAACAATTGGAAGACTAAATGATAATAGAGGGGTTACACAGGCGGTAGCGGTGGATACGGCTGGAAAGGGACCGGCCCACTCTCTAACAGAATTACCGGTGAGTGTATTCCGATTACCGTTAGCCGTCCAACTACTTCCATCTACGGCACTTCTAAAACTGGCTGATGATGAGGTGGCCTGACTGACTTGTAAAATATTATGAATTTGAGAATAGTTATCTAGTACGGCCACTGGGAGGTCGTTTTGTAAAACAGTGACTTTTTGAATGAAACAACTAGCTCCCATAGGATCCAGACAAAGATTACCTTGATTAGCTGCGGCTGTTGGAAGTAGGGTCCCGTTTACCTTACATTTAACACTAAAATTTAGCCAAGAGTTGCGACATTTCATGTATCCATTACGAGTTGATGGGACATAGATAGTTGATATACCGGCGGCTTGTGCTGTACCGGCTTTACTTTCATATTTAATACGTTGAACTTGGGATCCCAGGGGGTCCATTTCTTCATGTAATACTAATTTATTTGGGATTACAGCTGACATTTTATATTATAATAATAGATATTAATTTTAACCAATTCTTTTTACCGCTAACTCATAGATATCTTTATCCATTTCAATTCCTATAAATTTACGACCCATATTTTTACAAGCTATACCCATACTACCGGAACCCATTGTAGGGTCTAGTACGGTGGCATCGGGTTTAGTCCAATACTTTAATAGGAACTCCATTAGTGCTACTGGCTTGGCTGTGCGATGTCCTGTTTTTTCGTCACTCTTAAATTCACACCAACTAGATGGTTCCGGTTGAGTTATGTCGCTAGTTGGAAGTGGTTCGCTTAGTACTTTTGATTTGTGAGGTATCATCATACATTTACGCCCACCAGTCATTTCAATCATACTTATATGCTCTTTACAAGATGGTTTAACTACTTCATCCCCCGTAATATGACTACTCACATCATACTCCGGTAACTTCTTCGCAAAACAATAAACTAGTTCGTGTTCTGTGGTTGGGGGTGTAATGTCGCTAGTTGGGAGTGGGTCTTTGTGTTTTTTAATATCTATTTTTACCTTTCCTGGCTCAATTCCATAAACCTCTCCACCTTTATGTTCTACCCTTTTATCTAATTCATATTCTTTATGACTACTAACATCATACTCCGGTGACTTCTTGGCAAAACAATAGACTAGTTCGTGTTCTGGAGTTGGGGGTGTAATGTCGCTAGTTGGGAGTGGGTCTTTATGGACTTTTGATAATACCTGTTCGTTCTTATCTCCATAAACGCCTGTTTTTTTTTGATATACGGTCTGTTCATAATATTCTTTATGACTACTCACATCATACTCCGGAGACTTCTTGGCAAAACAATAAACTAGTTCGTGTTCTGTGGTTGGGGGTGTGATGTCGCTAGTTGGGAGTCGGTCTTTATGAGTTTTTCTATTAACAATTGGATATTCTCCATATAAGTCGGGTTGTATACCATCTTGTCGTTGGTCTTCTACATATTCTTTATGACTACTCACATCATACTCCGGAGACTTCTTGGCAAAACAATAAACTAGTTCGTGTTCTGGAGTTGGGGGTGTAATGTCGCTAGTTGGAAGTGGTTCGCTAAGTACTTGTTTAGTATGGTTTTTATCAAAATAACTTTCATCTTGTCCCCTTGACTGGAATTCTTTAAGATAAACATCACCTTTACTAGTTCCCGTTGTAGTTTCTCCTGTCTTATGACTACTCACATCATACTCCGGTGACTTCTTGGCAAAACAATAGACCATCTCGTGTTTTCTCATTGGAAGTTTATATGCATTGAGAAATCCAGCCGCTCTATTTTTCTTCCAAACTAGATCCCAACGAAACCATTTCTCATTGGCCTTAATTAATTCAAATCCAAATTTTGTTGTACAGCTAAAAAAGAAAGGCGTTCTATCATTTTTTGCTATTCTTTTTAATTGTATCCACAATAGGTCTAGGTCCAGTTTAATATCCCATTTACACGCAGTTTGCCCGAATGGAAGATCCAAGAAGACAAAATCTACAGACTTATCCGGGATGTCCTTCATTTTTTCCAAACAGTCACCCTGAATTAAATTCATTTACATTAATAGTTAAAAAATTATATATATTTGACCTTATCTTTTTCTTTAATCGTTCGAATGGTACCATCCGCATAAATTATAAATATATCGGTAAAGAAAACAAGCCCTGCCATAAATTCCATTTTTAAGTCGTTACATGTTCTAACCTTACAACTCACCAACGACATGGAAGCTTCGTCTTTTAAAACTTCAAGTGTCATAAATTTATTACCATATTGATGATTATTACTTAATATACACCGAAGTTTCATAATTTCATAGTCTGTTTTATAATCAAAAAAAAGTTCAGTATTTCCATCTCTTTTAAATTTTAATATTTCTTCCATTTTAATATTTTAAAGGCTTTTTTTTTAAGTACTGTCCTTTAGTATGAAATGCTCATATCACCTTCTGGACTAACACTATACAATACACCAAACCGTTTAATAGTATATAATTCATAGGCTTCAGCTGCTGTGTTAGTGCTATCTAAAACAAGACTTCCCTGAGTTTCCATACTTGCCGAGGAGGTATTTAAACCATCTCCCTGAGCATCAAACTGTGTCAAATCAATACCGATACAATTAACTTCAGTGGCATCTTTTTCGGCAGCAAGGGACGTGAAACGTTTAGCAGAGGCTACACCAGATACTAATTTATTATTATACACTGTATATGCGTTTTGATTAAAACATCCAAGTGTATGCTGTGTCATTTCAGCCCTATTCGCCATAACTCTGGGTGGGTAGAGAGTGGCTCCAATTTTAATCTGGAATTCATCGTATGGATTTACAATAGCCCATCTATCACAATTCCCGGCCGAATTAGATCTCACTGCGGCTTGAATGACACTTAATAGCTTTCTTGGGCGTACTCCAGTAATTAGCTGACTTTTTACTAAACTAGTTGCCGAGTTTAACTCACTAAGTGGGATAGAGTTAAGACTGGCTCTTTGCTGGGTATCACTCCAAGATACGGCACCCTGTGAAAAATCACAAAACTCCTGTACCTTACGGAGAGAGTTATCCGAAAGTACATCTATCTGTGCGGATAGAGAAATAGTAAATGTACAACTTCCCCCAGTAATGGTACCTCCTGCGATTTGATTATATAAAATATCTTGAATAAATGGAGTTAAAAATATCTCTACATTTGCGTCACTAGAAAGCCATGAGAGAGGAAGATGTCTTACACCACTGTAAATCCCTAATAGACTGGGTGCGAAACTAAGTTTTTGAGAAGTCATTGCGGTAGCAGTACCTGTAGTTGGTAACGTAAATCCAAGGGTGTCCAAAAAATTATTAGTGGCGGTTACTGAATTTTTAACTGACATACCGTTAGTAATACTATTAGCCTGTCCAGCGGCTCGGTCGGTATTTTGAGTTGCGTTAACGGCAAAGACTGGCTGGTAGTGTTGGTAGTGCTGGATATAATTACCATTAACTAGAAGATTTACCTGAGAGAAGGCGGAGTTAATACCAATGTGGCTCATTAATGTCCCAGAAGGGTCTAACCCGGTTCCAACAATACTGTCGGCTTTAAAATCGACCTTGAGATAGGTATTGGATAGATTGAGGAAGCCGTTCTGGATTGGTGGGATTGGTATCACAACTCTGTCTCCAAGTTGATAGCTAGAAGCCTCACTTAGGAAGGTGGTCCGGTATTGGTGGCTGTCGGTAGCCCTGTCAATTGTTTCATAAATAAAGTTATCACTAACAACACTATTCATTTTATAATATATGGATATATAAAAATTCTAAGTATATTTAACTGGATGTGGAGTTAGTAGGATAGAGTGCGTTTTTTCCTTAATCTTACTATATTGATTTTCTTTCATCATTATTTCTTGTATGGCGGGTGGCATCAATTTAATATAATCTAGTTTGTGTATATCTGTAAATCGTTCAGCCCCACAATAGTTTAATTTATCAGGAATATCTTTTTTCATTATATATATTCCTAATACATTATTTATAAATAATTTAACAGATCCGTCTAATTGTGCCAGTCTTAGGGTCTAGTTCAAATTTGACACCTACTGTCATGGTCGCATGTAAAATGTCATCCTTAGTAGAGTTTGGGATTGTATTGTGTTTTTCCATATTAACCACAACCTGTCTTCCTCGTAAGTCAGTACCAACTAACCGTCTGGATTTGTCAGTTGATTTTAAACAACTAATACCTGCGTAAATATATGGTGGTGTGACACTTTTAGATGCTCCATTAGATACCGTACCATTCCCGGCGTCCAAAGAAGCGATAGTACAGTCAGGAACCGTAGATGGGCCGGTATTAGTCTGTAAATTACCACCATATGCCGTAAAATTGGGTGCAGTTAAGTCACCAGTGGCTAATAGACCGTTTCTAAATTGGGTACCTATCTGGCTATTAGCTTCCCAATAATTACTGGAATTCTGTTGGAGGGACAATAAATTCATAGCAAATTCAGCACGACTATTATTAAGATTATCCGTATTATTATTACCAATACTTCTACCATTCCAATAGGTATCTCCGTTAACAAGTACATTGTATTTATATAATCCACTCTGTAATGAGGCGAAGGTGTAGGTGTTTGGCGTAATATCTGAGTAGTAACTAGATAAGACAATAGCCTTAACATCTCTATAATTTGTATTGGGAAGTAAAACATTAACATTATTTGCGTTAGGGGCTACATTGGAAGAATTACTAATAAATTGGTTAGCGTTCCAACAAATCATACCCCGCCCGATATTCTTCTCAATCATGGAAAATCCTTCTCTACTATAGGTTAAAGCCTTAATTTCCATAGATACATTGGTTACTGAATAGTCACTGGTAGTATCATAACTAGCAACAAATGGAACCGTGGCGGTGGAAGCAGCCATAGAGTAATACATCTCTGGTACCTGGGTAGTTAAGTAAAGTCTACAATGTAATCCTTCACTCATCAAACCAACTGGTATGGCCTTCCCAGCACCGGGTCCAAATAAACTAGATAGACTAATTGGGATTGAAATCTTCTGTTTTTCAACTGTAAATGCGGTTCCAGCGGCTGGGTCAGTAGCATCCGTTAGTTTTTTACCACTAGCTTGTCCACCTGGATTGGTCCCACCTGGGTTTTGATATAAATCAACAACTGAACCGGCACCTAATAGCTGATTACTATTACAGTAAATATTTGATAAAGGGTAATAGTTTCTATTATAATTAATTATGTTTTCAAGTACTTCACCACTACTAGATAGTACTTCAAATCTAGAGATAGCGTTTTGGAATGATCCGGTGGCATAGCATCCATAGGCTACCGTCTCTCCTGTTTTTACTACGGGTTTGATTTCTAATGTTACGTTAAGCTTGGTCTGTGTACCGTCAATAAACGACCGTGCCATTTTTGGGATACGGAATTCAATCATATTTGATTGTTTATTAAAAGTACCTCCATTAGCGGGGGTTACCTTAATAAATTTAGTGTCCAATGCCTGGAGTGGCTGATTTCCAGAAAGATATTCTAACTGTTGATTAATTTGTTCTACGGGTGGATTAGGTAGATATGGACTAGTTTGTGTTAATAAAGATCCTGACATATTTTATATATTATCCATAGATTTTAATTTGATTTATTACGAAATCTATTATTCTTTAATTTAAATCGTTTAGCGGAGTGGCTCCATAACCAATAGGCAGCAGCGGCTAGACCGGCAACACCAGTGGCTCCAGCGGCGACCATTCCAGCGGTTTCTAATGCTGCCCCTCCCTCTGTAACCATTAATTCCAATGCTGGTAGGTCAGCTTCTAAACTAGTGTCTTCTAATACTTCGGATCCTGTTTTGATTTGTATAGTGCCCGGTGTATCTAGTATTTCACTTGATGTGATACGTGATTGATCCATAATTCCACTATGATTAAGTGGGTTTAAGGCTTCTTCTATACCCCCATCACTAATCTCTTCCATTTCATCCGAATAGGTATTAAGTTCCTGTAGTCCATCATCACCATCAGTAACATAAACGTTGTGCGGATAATAAAAAGGGTCAATCATATCAGTGGCGTCAGCATAGTCGGTAGCGTCTGTTAATTCCGGGTGTGCCGCTAAATCAACACCGGAATTAAATTCCCGAACTGCTTCATGTAAATCAGTCCAATCCATTTCATTTGCATCAGTTATAAAAGATTGACTAAAAAGAAAATCTGAAAAGGCTTCGGCATCCTCAGTCTTGATATAGAGACCATTATCAAAACCGGAAGTATTTAGAAGCTCTTCATATTCTGAATTATCTGAGTTTTCTAATACTGTACGGACATTAGTGTATTCTGGGAAGGCTTCTTCTATTTGTGCTCGGGTTACCTGATTTCCAGCTTTATTATCTAAATTTAGATTAGCTCTACGCATAAGTGTGTCAAGTCTGTCACTGAGTGCTGTGCGACTGGTTGCTAGGGCATCTCTAGCTCGTTGTTGTCCAAGATATCCCAGTCCACCTACCACACCAACTCCTCCCACACCAATTCTAGTAGACGGGTCTAAATTAATAGTACTATCAGCGGGAGTAAAAGTGGATACTAAATCTCCTTCTTGTCTGGTGTGGTAGGCCCGCCTATCTTTATTATAGTCTGGATGTATCCACCCATTATATCCAAAAAACTTTAAATTTTGGTCATCCCTATGATTTTTAAGGATGTTCATACCTAACGTGTTTCCTAACGAGTGTCCGGCCATGATGATATGTTTATTAGGATATTCAGCTCTAATTTTATTATACATGGCTTCATCTCTGGCGTACCTATTATTTAATGTCTGGCTTAGTGCGTCAGGGTATCCCATTACATTTTTTAATCCAATTTCAGCGTCAGCTACAAAGTCTTTAGGTACCGAGGAGCCACGTAAACCAAATAGAATATTGTTTTTACCAACATAGACGGCATGTTCATCACTGGACAGACCAATTGAAAGTCTATACCCTTGTATATCCCGTCTGTCTTTTGGGTCCTCATAAACTTCCCTCATCACATGTCTTGCTAAATCTTCCTCTTCCTCGACAGTCATTTGGATAGGTGGTCCTGGTTTAGCGGGTGACTGGATTTGTGGACGATGTTTATCCAGAAGGTGTTTATTAATTGCTAGTTGATTTAAAACCTGGTTTTGCGACATCAATAAATAGGGATTATCAAACCGGGGTTCACCAACTGGATTAGTGTAGTAATTTTTAACAGCAATACTTTTAATATTTTTGTTAAACATCATATATATAGTTAGTATTTTTTTTTAGTTTTTTCTAGTTTGGAAGTCTTCACTTCTTTAATGACATTTGGGGGCTTGTAGTACTTACTTGGTTTACTCGGCATTACTATTAGTATACATTATTTTTCCGTCCACGGCCCATTCTCCGGTCCTTGTCAGCGCGTGACCGATGCATGGCGAACTTACCGACATCAGGGTCTTCTACGGCACCAATACGGATCTGGTTAGCGTTATTGGAAAACTGTACACCGACACTCTGTTTACGGGTATCAATGGGGGCTTCGGCCTGGTAGTCTCCGTCTGCGGTTAATTTACCAAGCATACGACTAATACCCATAGCGCGGTTGTCAATATTGTTTACATTGGTTGGGTTCACACGGTCTAGGTGCGTTGGCTGAGACCTGCGACCAAGTCCTTCACTTTTTACTAAATATGGGGATAACATTTATATAATAGGTTTAGATATAAATTATAAAATATTTATCTAAATTAATAATGCGCTATAAAGTGATTGCCATATTTCACGATAAATGGAGGATTTACGATATTATTAATGATCTAGTTTATCCTAAAAACTTTCAAAATAAACATAATGCAGAAAGATATATCATTACAAAACTGGGTACTAATACCATTAAGTTTCACAAAATTAAGACAGTGTTGGACTTTTAAATTCTTCTAGTTCTGTTTCCACATCAGGTATAGCTTGATTACCTTTTACACATTTAAATCCAGTCCAGCCACAAGAGATGGTCTCACATTGAGAAACGCGACATACTCCGATAAGAGCGCCGAGTACGCCTACGAGACAAACTCCTAACTCCGTAATTGTAAACGGGTCTAGTACCATGACACGATATTACAATAACACCGGAAATTAATACCATAAAATACACTAACACAATCATTTACTTTATAATCTTATTTTTTCTAAGAAAATGCGTTTTTTTGTATGGAAATCTAGTTGATAATCTATTGTAAGTCCTTTGAGTTAAAGATGGATTACCCCACATGTAAGTAAACCATCTTGTAAATTGTCGCATACGGAAGGTTAGTAGGGTAATGGCCAAATCAGTAGTCATGTTATCTTTAAGATGTTGTATGGATCTAAAATATAATCTTAATTGAGTTTTATTTTTTACATCTCGTCGTGTATTTTTATAGTGTTCCAACTGACGATAAACTTGTTTATTTAATTGAACATTGGTGTCAGCTAGGTGGTCAATTACCATGATAAGACCATCCTGATTTTTTTTTAATAGAAATACATTCATTTAAACTAGAAACAAAACACACTCTTAAATGCTTTTCAATTATCTACAACATCCAACACAACCTCCACATCCACCGTCACACAGTTTTTGGGTATAAAGCCAGACAGCAGTGGGGTTAGTCCATCTAGTTTCGTTACCTCTGTGGATTTTTTGAAACACTGTGGCGGCTTTATTTTGACATTCATAACATACTTCTTGGGCGTCGTTGTGTTCTAGGTCACTACACTCAAAAGCTAGGACTTTACATTTTTGGCATTCATAAGTATCATCCCATAGAGCAAACTTACCATTATGGATTTTGGCGACTAACACTTCACCGCCCCAATCTTCACGTAGGGTATTAAACATCTCAACAGCCCAGTAGTGATGACAGTGTAAGTTATGACCATATTTTTCAATAAATTGTCTTTTAGCGAGCCCACTCATCACCACATTATTAAACGAGTCGTATCTAACTGTGTTAAGTTCACCGGTATGCATCAATACATCGTCGTCAAAATCATAATCAAACTCTTCATCAATCACACTAAAGACCGACCAGATAAACCCGTTAAGATGTTGATAGTCAGTCGGAAGTTCCCTGCCATTATCAGCGACGGTGAAACCCATCCAAAAGGCACTAAGTTTACGATAAGCCGCGAGGTTCCACTCATCAAAGGTGGTGGCTTCAGTTTGAAATGGAAAATTAAACATTGTTGTTCTTACTGGAAAAAGAATACTTACACCCAGTGGGATTTTCAATTTTTTTGAGAGGAGACAACTAGCACCGGATAAAGACTGACTGGTTTTCACCACTGAGCCATGTCCCGCTAGTATTGACGCGGAACTGTCCATCACCTAGATTAAACCAGGACTTCAATACGATTGGAGTAGTGCCCATCTTAGAGCAGGAACCTAGATACTTTGTATAGAAGAAGTGAGCTAGGTGGGACTTTCCTGCCTTGTTAGTATACTCTCTAATATCCGTTTTTTTGTTGGGGTCATCGCCGTATACGTGGAGGTGTGAATTGACAGCATACTCACGGAGTAGTACTTCATTACCCATCTTGAGGAACATATTGACGGCGGTCTTGTGAGCAAACTCTAGCTGGGTAGATGTATCACGATGTTTGTAGCATTCACTGCCATACTTACTCTTAAACACTTTAACATCATGGGTCAGGTCTTGGATTTCTTGTGTGCTGGAACTAGAAGTCATTATCTAGGTTGATTGATTGTTTTAATAAGAAGAAGCAAATCAAATGATGACAGTCTCAATTTTTTTCCAGATCACAACCTAGCAACTAGCTCCGCTAAAAAATCACAACCTAGCAACCTAGCGCGCTAAAAAAAATAGCGGAGCTAGTTGATACTGACCCGCTAAAAAGCCCAAGGGCTTTGGCGACCCCTTAACGTCGTCTATTTGCCTAGTGTTATGGTAACTATCTAACTATTAAGCAATTCAAATTTAGGCAGAAATACTATATAATCTAGTATTAGGTGGAAATGATCACTAAATCCTTACTATTTGATGGGTTCGCTTTGCTCGACCTTAAGGTCGACC
>ENA-OQVM01003351-OQVM01003351.1-marine-metagenome-genome-assembly--contig:-NODE-3351-length-17478-cov-13.898971_pt1 | contig 17478 bp, 28 predicted proteins | sample MGYA00237776_ERZ505498 | MGnify/ENA primary metagenome ERZ505498 (study PRJEB26159, sample SAMN06265151) | marine metagenome | isolation source: Helgoland LTER site | place: Germany:Helgoland, sampling... | reverse complement strand
CAAAACTCTTTCTGGTTCAAACGCGAGTTCGCTCGCCATTTTGCCCCTGCAACGTTCAAGGCGCAACGCACCTTCCCCAGCTTCTGCACCGAAGATTTCTTTATCAGCGATGAAGTAGCTCCATTGACCTTCCCTCATTATTCTTCCCAAGAACCTGGACAAGTTGCCTTTCAACCTGTCGACACGGACTACAAAGAAGCTGATCGTCAGATCAGAACCAAGCCCGGTCGTTATCTCAACAAGTTTCTTGATCTAGATACAGATCAAGTACGCAAGTGCGTAGCCATTGAGAACGGCAACAAAAATGTGCAGCTAAAGTTTGCAAAAACCGTTGAGGAATTCACCAACGTCTACTTACGTGGACCAAGTTCTTGTATGTCTCACTCCATAGACTGGTACGACGCTTCAGCTTCTACTGGTCGATTGCCCGTCAGCGTCTTAGCTAATGGCGACATCGAAATTGCTTACTTAGAGCTAGATAGCGGCATCATCCCAGCGCGTGCGCTTGTTGTGCAATCCTCACAAAAGTACGTGGAGGTTTACTGCAACAACGATGCAATGGACGGCGCGCGTGGTGAATTGCGAAGTAGATTAGTAGACGCAGGCTATTCACAAAATGACGAAGCCTTAGTAGGACAAGAGATAGAACGTATACCAGTTAACGGTGGCGAATCCTTTGTCTGTCCTTACATCGACATGGGCGGTCTACCCGTTGACGATGGCGGTGATCATCTCGTTATTCGAGAAACTGGATACGGTGCAATGAGCCCCAACTATTCAACAGGCGTTTGTGGAGCAAGCAGTTATTGCCACGAATGCGACGAGCACACTGGAACAGAGACGCGATATGTAGACTCTGTAGGTCACGACGTCTGCGAAAACTGCATGGAGGACTTTGTTTACGCTTATCGCTACGGAGGTGACGAAGATCACATCAGACTTCAAGACGCTGTTGCTATTAACGATGAATGGTATGAAGACACCGAACGATGCCTTCATTACCACAACATCTATCAATGTGATGTTAACGGCGATTGGTACCACGAAGACGATATGTTCGTCTGCTGCGAAACAAACGAACGCGTGCATACGGATTACGAAGTTTACATCGAAAGAGCAGGCGACAGTGTGAAAGAAGAGTTGGCTGTCTACAGCGACACTCTCGAGCAACACCTCATTTATTCTGATTCAACTGAAATCACCATGGAAGATGGTTCAACAGATTGGGTGCCCAATGACGAGATTGTTTACTCCGAATACCACCAGCAATCTATTCACTTAGGATCAGCCTCAGAAATAGACGGCGACTATTACTGGACCAACCACCTTGTCTGTGACGAAGTAGGCAACTACTCGTTACTAAATACCGACACCCCTATAACCCTACACACAGCAGCATAAGGAGAATTACATGTTAGCTATCACAACCCCAGCGAACGACGTTCAGAAATTATTTAACATTCTTGAAGTACAGCGCCCATCAGGTTCACAAACTGAGGAAGATTGGGTAACCAACAACCTACTATCCTTAGAAGGTGCACGCATGGATGCCTACGGCAATGTCTTTGTCGAAGTGTCCATGGACAAGTCGACTACGATGTTCAGTTGTCACACCGACACTGTCCATCCCAAGCCTCATGCAGACTACAAAAATAAGTTAGTCATCGACCCTATGACCAACCATCTGTTTACAGATCACAAGTCACAGCTCGGTGCTGACGACGGCACAGGCATATGGTTTATGCTCGCCATGATCGAAGCCAAAGTCCCTGGGCTTTATGCTTTCCACCGCGACGAAGAAGTCGGTGGGCTCGGATCAAGTGCTTCAGCAAAAGATAACTATGAGTATCTCATGGCACTTGGCCTACAAAGATGCGTAGCGTTCGATCGTCACTACTACGAAGATGTCATCACACACCAAGGCACACGGTGTGCATCAGACGAGTTCGCACAAGCATTGAGCAACGAGCTCAACATTACACCAGGATTCAAGTTCAAGCCTTGCGACACCGGTGTATTCACTGACTCAGCGAACTACACCCACATGATCCCAGAGTGTACCAACTTGTCCGTTGGCTATTGGTCACAGCACACCATCAAAGAAACGCAAGACGTAGGCTTTGCAGAAAAGTTACTCGCTCGTCTATTACAAATTGATTGGGAAGCACTCCCAACATCGCGCGACGTTACAGACAACGACTACTCTTTCGACGATTACAATTATTACGACAGAGGCGCATACGACATGCTAGATCTTTGCGAAGAGCACCCAATAGAAGTAGCTGAGATTCTAGAAGATTATGGCGTCACTGTTCAGGAGCTGCGTGAGCAGATCGACCAGAAGTTAGACCTAATCACAACCCCAATGGCCAATGATCATCCAGTAGATCATTTTCGTTGGTACATGCCACCTTGGACCACTTATAAATAAGGAGGACTTATGTCGAATTTCACAATAACTATGATGTGGGGAGAATCCCCTGAACCAGATGCAACTCCAAAAACATACAGCTTTAACACAATCCCTGAAAGAGATGCCTTTATCTTAGGTATTAAAGAAATGGACGGATGGCAAGGCTACGATGTCTTAGAGCAAAAAGACATTGGCCCATTAGAATTTTCAGACTTACCTCTGCTAGATGGATACATCCAAGCTATATTTGAGTACGACGCCACACGCGTTTGTGAAACATGTAAAACCAATGACCAAGTGCATTACAACATGTTTGTACGCCACGGAGATGATTATACCAACGAAGACCCAGAAGCCGACATTTGGTGTCAGAATTGCGGGGAAACCAGTATGGATGACCCCGAAGACGAAGAAGAGGAAGACCTATGAGCACATTAAAAGCATTCAAACTTATGGAAGAACAATACGAAGAACTGTGTGAAATGATTAGAGGGTCATCCCCTAATTGGACTCACAAAGAAACCTTAGACAGATGCACCCAACAAGTAGACGCATTACTTGCGTTAGAAGATCCATCGCAACTGGATGAAGTCGAAATCAGCCAACACCTACGCGATTGGATGAACAAACATACTAACGATTAAGGAGGACTTATGTCAGTAAAAGTTTATTTTGAATCAAAAAGACATGCTGAACATGTTGCTACTTTTGTAGATGAAGCTACATACGATGTGTGCTTCCCGGCCCTAGAAAAAATGGCAAAAGAAGCAAGAATGTTTGTCACCGAATCCGTACTTGAAGAGGAAGACCTATGACTTACGAAAAAGTAGGAATGTTCAGCGAACGAGCAACGATCAACGAAGCTTTAAAATACGGCAATGACCTTATTAACGCTGAATACCAAGGCCATAGCACAGGCTCAGGCAGTAATATGGCTGCATTAACCGCCATGTACGTGTTGTACAACACCATGGCACAAAAACTCAACGAATTACAAGAAGTAAACAGCATCAATAAAGATGTTAATATAAGCACAGCTAATGAGGTAGCAAAGTGAAAACTAAAAGTAATAAACCCTGGACCAAAAAAGATACTAATTTTTTAATGAACAGCGATCTGCCAATAGCGCAAGTTGCTAAAAAGTTAAAACGTACAAGCCCAGCTTGTTCGATGCGCAAATACAACATCAACAGAAAGGTTGCTGAAGGCAAACCAATCCAAACTCGCAGAGGCAGGCCCGTTACAGTAAAAACGCTTGGCCCTGCAACACCTGTATTAGTATCTCAAACCTACAATTACAGCGGTCGACATCAAATCGTCACGTTAAACAAGCTGTCTTGGTTTACCCAAAAGCTATTAGGAGTTAATCAAGCCGCATGATTGTAGAAGCCTTGTTCTGCCTTGCGCAGAATATTTACTTTGAAGCAAGGTCACAACCTCTCATAGAGCAAGTGGCCGTCGCTCAAGTTGTAATGAACAGAGTCAGCTCACCGCACTATCCTAATAGTGTGTGTGATGTTGTTTACCACAATAAATACCCCGGAAGATTGCATCTTTGCCAATTTTCTTGGTGGTGTGACGGTTTGTCTGACTCACCACGCGACGCTAATGCGTGGCTAGAAGCAAATCAAGTTGCTTCGTTAGTGTTAACCCCGGATTTTCCGGATCTTGTCGACGGAGCTACGCATTATCATGCGCATTACGTTAGTCCAAGTTGGGCTAGCACGCTTGAATCAGTAGCCACCATCGGCACTCATAAGTTTTATAGGTAATTACGATGCGTTTTGTCAAAGCACATGAATATTTCGCAATAGTTGACGCCCTTGAGGGTAGTTACTACTCGCAATCAGTGCTCACTGACGACGACATCGCTCAATTACAGATTGTAGCGTACGCCTTTAGGCTAAGAGAGCCTGAAGACGAACGTAATATAGGGGTAGCGCTCGATATAGTCGACGCTCTTCGCCAAAAGTCAGAGGACAATCTCGTCTTCTGACAACATTAATAAATGGAGTTAATCATGTTATTTAACCTAAGCAAAATGCGGTGTAAAAAACTGCATTGGATGTCAGAATTAAGCTGGAGCTGGCACATTGTCTTTACAGACCGTATGTCTCAATTAATACCTTTACGCACTAGCGCATCTTGCACTTTGCAATCCACATCAACCACTGCTGCAAATCGCCGTTCTGCGTGCAGTAATATTCACATGCCTAGCGACCAATTGTAAAATTGTCCAAGGCGCTGCATACCTATGGAGAACTATTATGCGCACCAAAACTAACCAAAAACTAAAGTCCCTATTGGCACATTACCAACCACTTGACGACGATCTCATGTACGAGCAATCGTTATCTATTGATATTAATCTTAGAAAATTTAAAACCCACTGGTAGGAGAACACCATGAACTTGTTTGATATGAATCTTATTAAAATATCCGAGCACATCACTATGCCTCTCGGTAACACAATCGAGATTGTCATCGGCAAACATGTCCTCAAATACGAAAAACTAATCGACGGTTTCGATGTTGTGTTTGATGTGCAGTTTGACGGTGCTTACATGGACCGTGACGTACCAGTGTCTGACACTGTAAAAGCTTTTTGGAACGCTGCATTGCACGATGCGTTCTGGGAAAAGCCTGGAGTCGAGTTAGTTTCTCACCAAACTGGTATGGAATTCTTCGCATCCAACACAAAATTTGCCTAATGGCATTGCCTTATTACATAAGCACAGCTTATACTATGCTCTGACAACATATAAGCAGAGCCATTATGAAACCCGGGTATGAATTGTACTACTGCATCCGCACCAACGGGTGCATCATCCCTGAAATACCCGGACAACCTAATGTTATGGCATTGCCCGGCGGGAAACGCATCAATAAACAAACACTATTAGACCGATTACGATTGGCTAACCAGCCATTCACCATCGAGCAGCGGCCAATGGCTGGTGCACCAGAGCAAGAATTAGAATAAACCCTCTCATCTCATGGAAGACAAAACATGAAACTCGTTACATTAGACTTCGAGACTTACTACGACAAGGATTACACCCTTCGCAAGATGAACACCATCGAATACGTCACCGACGAGCGCTTCAAAGCGCACGGCGTGTCTATTCAGATCAACGATGGTGCCCCTTTATACTTTACAGGCGATGCTATGGCATCGGCACTGCGCGCGGCGCTCGATGAGCCTTGCACACTGATATGCCAGAACACTAAATTCGACGCATTCATTTTGCACCACCACTATGGGCTATACCCAACGCGTTATGCAGACACACGATCAATGGCCAAGGCTCTTTTCCCCTTTGAGTCGGCCTCTCTTAAAGAGTTGTGCATCCGTCTGTTCCCAGACGATGACACAATGCGTAAAGGTGATGAGCTAGCAGACAGCAAAGGCATCCTAGACTTCGACGATGCGCTTTCGCAGTTGATTAAAGGCTACTGTATACAAGACACTCACCTCACCTATCATTGCTACCAGCAGATGATCGGCCACTTCCCTCAAAGCGAGCAGGATCTCATTCATCTTACTACTAAGATGTTTGTAGAACCCGCGATAGTATTGGATAGGGAGAGAGTTGCTGCGCACGCTGCTATCTCCGCTGAGCAACGCACAGCGCTCATCGAACATGGATTGACTTTCATCACTGATCAGTTGGAAACAGTCTATGAAGACCCAAAAATATTCTCCTCAAATAAACAGTTTGCTGAGCTACTTACACTTCTTAAAGTTAAAGTGCCGAGTAAGATTTCTCCTACTACAGGTAAGCCTACGCATGCGCTTGGTAAAACCGATCTCGGCTTTCAAAAACTTCAGCGCGATAACTCTGATTACGAGCCTATCTGGACGGCTCGCAAAGCGGTTAAGTCGACAGGCGAAGTTACTCGGGCAGACAGGCTTCTGCTTACTGCTGATCGGTGCCGTGGTCTTATACCTGCAGCTTTAAACTACTATGGTGCACACACTGGCCGCTACAGCGGCGGTGAGAAGCTTAACTTACAGAACCTTAAACGAGGTAGTGAGTTACGCAAGTCACTGTGTGCTCCCAAAGGCAGCCTTGTGTATGTCGCAGACAGCTCCAACATTGAGGCCAGGATGTTGGCATGGCTCGCTGACCAGCGATCAATGCTCGATGTGTTTAATGCAAAAGGCGATGTCTATTGCGACTTCGCCAGCAAAATATACCACCGCCCTATCATTAAAGGCGTGGACAATGCCGAACGCTTCCTTGGGAAGTGTGCAGTGCTTGGCTTAGGCTATGGCATGGGCGCTGACAAGTTTAGAGACACCCTCAAGATGGGTGCGCTTGGACCACCAGTGAGTCTTGAACAACACGAAGTGCAAGGCATTGTCGATCTGTATAGATCCGCCAACTCACGCATTACAGAGTACTGGAAGCGTTGCCAAAACGCGTGCGCAGCAATGCAGAACAAACATGCTAACTTCGCGTTCGGCCCTCTTATTATTGAGCACCAAAAAATTAAACTGCCCAATGGCATGTACCTTCGTTACCCAGACCTACGGACTGAGGGACGAGAGACCGTGTACGGCTCGGGCAGACACAAGACTAAGATCTACGGCGGCAAGCTGTGCGAAAACATCACACAGGCTCTTGCTCGCATCGTAGTCACAGATCAGATGCTTGCAGCTGACGATTACCTCACCAGCATTGATGGGCGTATCGTATTGCAGGTTCACGATGAACTTGTGGGCATAGCTCCACAAGCTAACCCAGACCAGACGATAAATAAGATGTACGACATTATGCGTACTCCCCCTGTCTGGGCCTCCGCTTTACCCTTAGACGCAGAAGGCGGCTATGCGGATAACTACAGTAAATAAAGGACAGTTTACAATGAACGGCAATTTGGTATTAACGCGTAATGAGATGCAGCGAGTATTTATCCAAACCGACACGGGCTTAATCAAAGTTACCGTATTACAAGGACAGAAAAACGGGCAGATACGCCTTAGTTTTGAAGCCCCTCCCGAGATCATTATCGACCGCGAAGAAGTGTACAACCGTCGTCATAATATTAACTAGTTATACACCTATAACAAAAAGTTATATATTAACGCTTGAGTAATATAAGCAATGCTTATATTCTAGTACGCTATCTGACGGGAAATAAATAATGAGCGTTCTTACATTCATGCAGGCGAGCAACGGCGTTCGTCTTGCAAAAGAATTCACCCCCACCTCCAAAAAAAGCTACCCACAAGTCAAAACTTTTGACTCGCACGTTTACGAAGTAGCCAACTCAGCCAGTGGCTTAAAGCAGATGCATAAGCTCATGGTTAACCATGCAGCCAAAGGTCATGCCCTACTTAGGGGTCAGCTCAAGAAAGCCCTGGAAGGGCAATCTCGCGCAGGCCAAACACAAACGAATCTTGTTTGTGATTGGATGACGATCGACATCGACAACCTTGATTTAGTTAAGGCTAAGGAATTTGGCGTTACGCCTAATTATCCTACGACTGGTGTTATAAGCAGAGCTAATATAATGTTTGCCGCTGAGTACCTTGTAAAGCTCCTTCCTGAAGAGCTCCACAATATAAGTTACATTGCGACAGCCAGTGCTTCTACTGGTATGAAAGCTGATCGGTTATCCATGCACTTGGATTTCATGCTGGCTAATCCAGTGCACCCTAAGACATTAAAAGGTTGGCTGACTAAGCTCAACTTTGACTCTCCCATCTTTAACGATCAGTTAAATATGAGCAGCAACGGCACAGCGCTCATCTATCCTTGTGATCGAACCGTGGCAGATAATTCTAAGTTAATCTATATCGCTCCACCAATCATGACAGGTGTAGAAAAACGATTAGATGATAACGACCGCATTGTACTCGTAGAGAAACAAGCAGCGATCATTGACCTCATGCCATTGCTTGTAGGCTGTACAGAAGATCAGATCAAACTACTTGCCGCTAAAGCATTAAAGAAAGTTCGTAAAGACGCTGGCCTTGCTCATAAAACTGCTGACATGCAAAGCATTAGAAGTAGTGGCAGGACGGTAGAGATTGTTGCTAATCCAGATCGTGCGTTAATGCAGTTAGCTTATGTCAACGACTCATCAGGTTATGTCTACGCTAACATCCAAGACAAAGATGGGCGTATGGGCGACAGCAACGCTTATTACTGGCCAATAGACAATCCGCAAATCGTTTACAACTTCAAAGATGAACCTCCGTTCAGAATGAAAGACGTAGACATGGATTTTTATAAGTCGATTTGTGAACAGTTCAGTGAGCGGATCACTGCCGCAAACATCCCAGCACCTTATGTGTTTCGTGACGCTACATCAGATGAGCATTATGCCCTGACGTATGACACAAACAATGACCTTATCATGAAATTAAACGCTACTAGACGCGCTAACTTAAAAGATTTTATGGCTAACCATGGCGAGGAAGTACCCGAACCTATACCCGATTGGGATCGTGTTTTTGATCCACAAACTAACGTGCAGTTAGACATTGAGAATCAATTTGTAAACACGTATGAACCGACCAAGTTTCTGCGCCACAGAGAACTCTCTGCAGAAGATGAGCACACACTTGAGTACGGACGAGGTTATCTATTAAAAAAATGCAGCCCCACGCTGTACGCAATCATGTACCACATGGTCGGGTCCAGCGATCCGGAATTCGAGCATTTCTTCAACTGGTTTGCGTATGCCTTCCAGACGAAACAAAAGCTGACGACAGCGTGGGTGTTCACAGGAATTGAGGGTACAGGCAAAGGCTTGTTCTTCCATCAAATTATTCATCAGTTGTATGGCAAACATGCAGGCTACAAGACGTTAGAAAACGTCGAAGATCAATTCAACGACTTTGAAGAACACACTTTGTTTTTAGTTGTTGACGAATTCAAACTGACCGACAGCGCATCGTCTAACAAGATGATGAACAAGCTGAAACATATGGTGACAGAAACCTTTGGTACTGTTCGCGGTATGCGACAAGCTCAACGTCAAGTTAAGTTGTACGCCAACATGTGCTTTAACTCAAATGAGATTGAAGTCATTCGTTTGTCAGCTTCAGACCGACGTTTCAACATCGGCAAGCGTCAAGAAGTCCCTATCTTAGCCGCTTACCCAAACATGATGCAGGACCTTAAAAAGAATCGTGACAAAGAACTTATGAATTTAGTTGAGTTTGTTAACGCGTTTGAAGCTGATCCTATCCAAGCATACCAGCCATTAGATAACAGTGCTAAGCAGCTTATGCGTGACGCATCCATGACATGGATTGATCACTTTATTACTGCAATCAAAACCAGCAACTTAGATTATTTCGTTGAGAAAATTCTTAGTGTCGATGCTTCTTTAAGCCGTGATTACGATGTAAACACACAACTTAATTCAGAACGTATTGTTAAAAACTGGGTGTTTAACGAAGGCCAAGAAATAGCAGTAACTAACCAAGAGCTCTACACTTTGTGCAATTCAATTGAAAACGGTGCGTTTAGTAAAGAAAAATTCGCAAGAATGCTAGGCAAGCGTGGCGTAATTACAGAACGCGTAAAGTGTTCTGACAAAATTCGTAGACGAGGCTTAATAAAAACGTTTCGTTTAGTAGATTTTGATAAACAAGAACTAATTGACCACCACTTCTCACCCACAGACAAAGAAACAATTTGTCACGGCAACCCATTACATTAAACACGGAGCATTGATATGGACTTTTTTGCAAGCGATAGACCTGACCAAAATAAAGTAGACGCAGAAGCGACAGCACAAGCAGATGCGTTACAAATACTTGGACCTATCAAAGCGTGGTCGTTCTCTACCCTCACCAAATTTGAAGAGTGCCCGTACCGTGTGTACCTCAACAAAGTCGAGAAAATCCCAGAGCCATCTGGCAGTGCTGCCGATCGTGGTACAGCCATTCACACGCTAGCAGAGGACTACGTTCAAGGATTTATAGGTGAGTTACCCGACGAGTTATCTAAATACACAGAGAGCTTCAAGCAACTGCGCAAGGACTATGAAGATGGCAAAGTCGAAGTCGAAGGCGATTGGGGCTTTACACAATCCTGGGAACCAACAGGTTGGGCTGTCCCTGATACCTGGGCACGCATCAAACTCGATGCCTTCGTTACGGAAAGCGAAACGTCAGGTCGTGCTATCGACCATAAGACAGGCAAGAAATGGAATAACGAATTAAAGCACGGCGCTCAGCTCATGACGTACGCTATTGCGTCGTTTATGCGCTTCCCCAAAATGGAATACATAGAGACCGAGCTTTGGTATCTGGATCAGAATCACGGGCCCACGATCCAAGCCTATACCCGTGAACAAGCCATGATGTTCTGGCCTAAGCTCAATAAACGAGCCCTCACCATGACGTCATGCACAGACTTCGAACCTAAACCCTCACGCCAAAACTGTAAGTGGTGTCACTACGCCAAAGACGGTTCATGCGAATGGGGCGTTATAGACTAAATAGTAGTTTATATAAACCAAGAATTACCCCAGCGGGCGGTGGGGCTAATAACACCCGCAGCAGAGGCCGAAGTTTCTCTGAGCCGAGCAGTACGCGGCGGAAGTTTGTAAGCGAGTGTGTTGGCACTCAAAACGAATGACACAGTGTCATTGATGCAAACGTTTTTTAAGATCTTACAACTCCAAACCCTTGCTTTGGTGACTCTGCAATTTTTCAATTCTTATCCATGGAGGATCTATGACCATTTATTCACGACTCAAGACATTGTCCAGCGATCGCAGCCTTAAATACGCTTCGATTGCCTCGGTGTGCACAGTTGTATTGTCGCTACTATCCAGCGCACTCAGCTTTGTTGCTACCACCGTCATGGTGCTGCTCATTGCTGCGCTACTTATCAAACTACTATGGGAGGTTTCCAATCGTGTTGAGAAACGTACTGATTAATTTTCTAGTCTGGGCTGCTTATGCCTACGACATTTTCACACTAGCCATGAACTGTGTTCAGTTCTTAATAGAGAGGTATCGCGATGTTAATAGCCGGTTTGCTGACTGCCGTAGGGATGTTATTTCTACTGTATAAAGTTGGTTTCAAACGGGTCCTCGCCTACGACGTCATTGTTGACGTCGTAGCAACCATAGGACTCATGTATGTATTCGCTGGAACTTACAGCGGCATGATGGCAGCGATTGTTGGCGGTTTATTCATCAGCATTGTTCTCATCATTGCCAAAAAGTTTATGAGTTATCAAAAGCTCACATGCCTGTGGATTCCATTCACTTATAAAAACATACCACTTCTTCGTCCACGTTTTATATGGACACCAGTTAACTAGGAGGACTTATGGAGTTCTTTAAAAGCACACCAGCTTTATACAAGCATCAGCGTGTCACATCAGACTTCATTGCAGCTAATGACCGTGTGATTGTGACATCAGATCCTGGCACTGGTAAGACCCGCTCAGTTCTGCAGGCTTACACAGAAAACAAAGACGGCAAGATGCTTGTCATTGCGCCCCTGTCTATCCTCCAGCCTAGCTGGGGTGACGACATCGAGCAGTTCAATCCAGAGCTCAAGTACGCTGTTGCGTACGCTAAGAACCGAGCCAAGATGTTCTCAGAGAATGTAGACATTACTATTACCAACCACGATGCAGTCAAGTGGCTTGTCAATAACCCAGACGTTCTCGACGGTTTCTCATGGTTGTGCATTGACGAGTTTACAGCCTTCAAGAATTCCACCAGCCAACGCTCCAAAGCAATTGCCAAGTTAGTACATATGTTCAAACACCGCATTGTTATGTCAGGCACACCCAATGCCAACACGATCTTAGACATGTGGCACCCAGCCAAACTTGTTGACGACGGTGATCGCCTTGGCAAAAGCTACTGGGGTTATCGCTCTCAAGTATGTTCACCACAGCAAGTCGGTCCTGACCCACGCATGGTTCAGTGGAAAGACAAGCCCGGCTCAGAAGAAGCAGTTGCAGGCATGCTCAAAGACATCTCCATACGTTTTCGTTTCGAGGACTGTATTGATGTTCCACAAAATACAGAGCACACCATGTACATCGACTTACCACCAGCATTGCTCAAGCAATACCGAGATTTTGCATGGGACTCTATGATCGACACCAAAGACGGTGAGACGATCAATGCCATCCATGCAGGGGCCAAGGTCAAAAAGCTGTTGCAGTTATGCACAGGTGCCATCTACAACGAAGACGGTATCAGCAAAGTGTTTCATACACAGCGCTATGATCTCGTAATGGAACTTGTTTCTGCACGCAAGCACAGTCTTGTTGCCTTCAACTGGCGGCATGAGCGCGTTGAGCTCTGCAAGTTAGCTGACAAGCTAGGTATCGAGTATGCATACATCGACGGCACAGTGCCCGTTGCTCGACGTACTGAGATCGTTCGCGACTACCAAGCCGGTAAGCTCCAGGTTATTTTCTGTCACCCGCAGGCCGCTGGTCACGGACTGACATTGACCAAGGGCACTACGACCATCTGGTGTAGCCCATCGTACAATGCCGAGCACTTCCAGCAGATGAACCGCCGTATCTATCGTGCGGGTCAGACACACAAGACTGAAACCATCATGATCGCAGCCCGTGACACACACGAAACCAAAGTGTACGAGCGACTTGGCGAGAAGATGACACGCATGAACGACCTGTTGTCGTTGTTCAATCAAATCACTAAAGCAGCATAGGAGAACGTATGCAACTTAATAGAATATTTACCTGTAAACACTGCACAGAAGGTTTTGTTGGCGCTTTAGAGCACTGGAAAGATCAGTTCTACAGCGCCGAGGACGACTATGCACACGAACTAATGGAAATGTTTGACGACAAAATACATGAAGTAAAACTCAAATTAGAAAAACTTGAGCTAAGAAAAACAAAACTAAAAACTTATAAATTTTGGAACCCAGAACACGTAGATCATTATCTAGAACTAACGCAACGAGCGCCTATTGACTCCCAAACTTGCACTGCAGCGGAGTTAGCAAAAGTTGAAACAGATGGAAAATTAAGCACTGACATTTTGTTGGTTGATGATAAACAAGCTGACGCTATTGTTCAGATGTTTACAAACGAGACTGTCTACGAAGACCTTTGCTATGAAGAAATTAAGGAGGACTTATGAAAACCTATAAATTTTGGAATCCTAATCTAGTGAATGACTACCAGAACGGACTTGTTGATGGGCACACCTGTACCGCAGAAGAGTTGACCATATCGGAAAGCCTAAACAATGGCGCGACCAGCACCACGCTAAAACTAGACAATGATAAACAAGCGGACGCTATTGTTCAGGTGTTTGTCCAAGAGAGTGTTTGCGGGGACCTTCGCTATGAAGAAATTAAGGGGGATGTATGAGTAAAAGATTCTGTACTTATATGAATGGTTCCAATGAGATTAGTTTTATAGAGGAAGGTCAGAGCCTTCCTGACGATTGTGATGAGTTTGTGTGGCAGTACGCCAAGGATGGGGCCGAAGCAGTTAGTCAGCACGAAAAGAAGCATGATCTTTGGGCAGCAGATATGGACGCTAGCCAACCCGAAAAACACACCTACTAGGAGGATGTATGAAGATACTAACTAAAGCAATTGAAGCTAAATTAATAAAGAACCGGAACATTAACAATCAAACTAACGTGCAGTTAGATGGAGACGCGGACGAAATAGATTTTAAGCCCGTCGTTAAATTGTTTGGGGGCGGTGCCTGTACATGGCTGCTGACTGAGTTAGATCCAGGATCAAACATGGCCTTTGGACTTTGCGACTTAGGTTTGGGAACCCCCGAACTAGGTTATGTGTCGATGGACGAACTCATGGCCTTACGATTCCAGCCGTTTGGCCTGCCGATCGAGCGTGACTTGCACTTCAAAGCAGATAAAACGCTCACTGAATATGCAGATGAAGCACGTACTCAAGGCCGCATTGCGGCATAGGAGGATGTATGCAAAAAGCACATTTACATTTAATCAAGTGGGCAATACAGAGAGGCTACTCTGTCATGGTCTTCGGAGAAGGCGAGCTTGACGGAGTGTTTTCAACGTATGAGGAAATCAAGGACAACGTAGAGGCGTGTGACATGGGTCAAATGGATCTTGTTATGCGTAATGTTTTGGAAGAGCAAGAAGAAGAAGCATCAGGGTATGTAGTCCATGCCTCCTTTGCCTATGTCTTCGAGTACGATCAAGAGCCAGAGGAAATCATCTACGACTATGGCGTTAACGAAATCTCAGAACAATGGGAAAAAGACTACGAGGCAACACGATGACAGATTACAACAAAGAATTCCCGTTTGAACAAGTTTCACGAATGGACAGTGACGGCGATTGCTGTGGTGATTACGCAAATTCCCCCCATGAGTTAATGAAACTCGGGTATGCAGAATCGCAAATCTGGTCAGTGTCGGACGGTGACGAAGAGATCGTCCAAGAAGATGGTAGGCGATTAAACTTTATCGTATACGGCCCATCAGGTATGCACATCAACGTGTTTGGCTACATGGCCACTAAAGAACATCACGATGGTGATACTTTTTACACCGAAGAATTTTTAATGGAACCTTTTGATTATAAAATTACCAACGAGGAGAGTACCAATGACTGATTCAAAACTAGGTGACCTGATTGAACAGGCACATCAACTACGCGAAGTAATCCGTGCTGACGAAAAGAAAGTCAACGCACTCAAGGAAGACTTCAAAAACTTATCCAGCGAGATCATGGTCAAGATGGACGACCAAGGTGCCAAGCGTATCGGCGGTCTTAGTGCCAACGTCTCTATCTCAGAGACTGACGTACCTACTGTCAAAGATTGGGATCTTGTGTACGACTACATCAAGACCAATGACTCGTTCTACCTCTTGCAAAAACGCATGAGTGCAGCAGCGTTTCGTGAGCTATTAAACCTCGGACATGAAGTCCCTGGTGTCGAGATTTTCAAAGACCGTAAGTTAAACCTTCGAGCTTTGTAAATAAATAAGCCCAGCTTATATACATATCTATAAGCTGGGCTTATAATAACTATGCTACCCAACAGGGTTCAGCGTCCAATGTAACTAAAGTGAGTAAAAGTCCAATGGCTAAAAAAGAAATCGCAACACCATCAAGCTTAATGCTAATTGATGACACCCCAGACCACGTAACCAACGCTGCCGGCCTCGGCAACGAAAACGTTACAGTTTCCTCCGATGATATTCCAGAGATCAAGCTGCTCCAAAAGATCAATGACGAATTAGACGAAACTAAGTCTAAATACATCCCTGGCGCTAAAGCTGGCATGATGTTCAATGACCAGACTCGTGAGATCATGTCAGAATGTTTAGTAGTCAATGTGTACTACGATCATTTCTGGATGGCGTGGAACAAGAACACCAACTACCCGTTCGTCGACGCGGGAACCAGTACCAAAGAATTCGAGTCTAAAGAAGCCATTGAGCAAGCGTTCAACAGCCCCTCTGCAGAATTCGAAGACATTGATAACTACGACGTAAACGATTCACCTCGTCACTACGTACTTGTACTCAATCTCGAAACTGGTAAAGCCACTGGCGCTATCATGAAGTTCCCTCGTACCAAGGCCAAAGTGTCTAATCGTTGGAACAATCAGATTGCAGCAGCGGGCGGCGATCGTTTCTCAGCGGTGTGGGCCGTATCCGGTGTCACCGAAGAGAATAAGAAGAACGGTAAGACGTATCTTAACTACAAGATCGAGCGCAAAGGTTGGGCATCCCCTGACCTACACGCTAAGGCAGAAGAAGCTTACAAGCATCTGTCTGGTCACGTAGACCAAAAAGCAGCCTAACCGCTGCGCGCTGGGCGTTGTATGGAAGTGACGCCCTTTTATGGTGGATGGAGCCCTCAGTAAAGAGGCCCTACCTTTTGAATGAGCACGGATATATCCGTTCCATCCACCGCCCCCTTCCTTCAGAAATGCACAAGTGGAAAATCCACGACAACTACGCAGGCGGTGTCCCCGACTGTTGGTATTCCGGCCCTGCTGCAAACATATGGGTCGAGTATAAGTGGATTGCCAAGCTACCAAAACGTGACACTACACTCATAAAACCAAACCTTTCTGCACAACAATTAGCATGGCTAATAAAAATGTCTGGACATTCGATAAGCTGTGCTTGTATTATAGGGTCCCCAGCAGGGGGATTTCTTCTCACCGAGAAGGAACAATGGATAAACGGAATTAAGAAACACACAATCATTTCAAATAAAGAAGTATCGAAATGGCTTACAGAATTCTGTATGGAGACAAGACATCATGGACAAATCGCAAAAGAGTAAACCTACAAAACCACAACGGATAATTTCTGCCGACTCTATTGAGATGTCTAAAAGAATAAATAACGAATGGAGGAGATATAAAAATGGAAAATTAGGGTCGGAATTGACCCAAAAGAATGCAGCGGAACAAATCGGTGTTTCACAACCGATGTTTAATCAGATGTTGAACGGCGCAGTATCCATCAACCCTATGATGGTATTAAGCGTGTCGGCGTTACTTCGTTGTGACCTTGGGGCTTTAGTGGCAGGGCTTAAAGAATACAAGCTCTTGAATGCAGTTAGCCCGACAATTGGAAAAGAAATTCCGGTGTCAATTACACTTTCGGGGAAACCCGTTTTAAATAGAGTTGTTAGTATTATGACACATACAATGTCAGGAGCGTTCGCCGTTGAAATAGACACAGACGAATACTCACCTCGATACAGCAACGGCGAATATGCAATCATTGACCCATTAGCTAAATGGGAAACTGGTAATCAGGTCCTTGTCCGTTACGGAAAAGGCGCTTGTATTATTCGAGTTGTTAGCAGTATCAAAGGTGATGAAGTACAAACGTACCACCCAACAGAAGTCGGTGTTAACACCACTGTCGATTTATCAGACCCAAGCATTAGCGTTTGCGGTTTAATAAGAGGGGTGCAATTTTAATAGCTTTATAGGTTTTTTTGGCTCTTAATATCAGATAAATCTAATTGTAAATAAAGGGGATAAATGTTAGTTATAAATTTAAAGAATAATCAATCCAAAAAGAAGGCGTGGATGCGAGAAAATCAATGGATGTGGCAT
>ENA-OQVM01003349-OQVM01003349.1-marine-metagenome-genome-assembly--contig:-NODE-3349-length-17495-cov-3.632277_pt1 | contig 17495 bp, 13 predicted proteins | sample MGYA00237776_ERZ505498 | MGnify/ENA primary metagenome ERZ505498 (study PRJEB26159, sample SAMN06265151) | marine metagenome | isolation source: Helgoland LTER site | place: Germany:Helgoland, sampling... | reverse complement strand
CTTCAAAATGGAGGAAAAGCTTAGGCAATATCTGGTCACTGAGAAGATGGATGGCTATAGAGAATCTGTTATTAAATCAAGAATCGCAAGGCTTTTTAGAAGATGAGACCACCTTATTATAAAGCCCATTTGGCATTGTTTTTTGTCAATGTCCTCTACGGTGCAGGACATATAATTGCCAAAGGCGTAATGCCTGAATTTTTAACACCGTCTGTGTTTATTTTTTTAAGGGTAAGCGGTGCCGTTATATTTTTTTGGATACTGGCCTTGTTGTATAACAATTTTAAAATCCAATTAAAGGACATCCCATTATTTATCCTTTGTGGCATATTTGGTGTTGCCGTTAATCAGCTTTTTTTCTTTCATGGACTGAACTTATCATCCTCTTTCAATTCTGGTATTATTATGTCGATGAACCCAATAATGGTTGGTGTTTTATCTTATTTTATGCTCAAAGAGAAACCGACATTGATGAAAATAGCTGGTGTTCTTCTTGGTGCTTCAGGTGCAATCTTACTCACCTTAAAAGGTGCTGTAGGGAGTGGGGATTCTATTATCGGAGATTTGTTTTTAATAATTAATGCAATGAGCTATGCGCTATATCTGGTTTTGGTAAAGCCTTTAATGAGTCGTTATGCGCCCATAACAGTAATCACTTGGGTCTTTACATTTGGTTTGTTTTTTGTTTGTATTTTCCCATCGACAATTCCAGACTTGCTTCAAACTGATTTTGGTACAATTCCGAGTGAGATTTATTTAAAGATCGTTTACATCATTGTTGGGGTTACTTTTTTCACTTATTTACTCACTATTTATGGTTTACAGTTTTTAAGCCCGACAGTTTCAAGCTCTTATATTTATTTCCAACCTTTATTGGTGGTTTTATTTGCTTTTGTCTTATCATATTTAAATTGGTCAGCAGATTATACCAATACCATTACTTTTGAAAAAATCACTTACATGATTTTGATCTTTTTAGGCGTATACCTTACATCCAAATCATCATCAAAAAAAACAGTATGAACAACTTTTTAGTCACCATGGTCTTTCTTCAATGCTTTAACTTGCTTTATGCGCAAAAGCATGCAATTAACGAAAAAGATTATCTCGAATGGAAGCGAATTTCCAATCAGGTGATAACAGAAAACGGTGATATTGTTTCCTATTCAGTGGATCCTTTAAAGGGTGATTCGTATTTATATATTCAACAAACCTCTCCTTTTAGATTGGATTCCTTTGAACGTGCAAGCGATTTTGATACTCCTTTAAACAATGATTTTGCCGTTTTCAAAATAACGCCCGGTTACGATACTTTGAGAAAGGTGAAACTAAAAAAGATTAAAAAAGCAAAATGGCCCAAAGATACTTTGGGTATTTATGATTTCTCCGAAAACCTTTTAATCAAGGAGCCAGGAGTTTCAACATTTTCTATAGCGAAAAAGGGCAATACTCTTGCCTATATTCAGGTTGTTGAACCCGAAGCTAGGAAAGGCTTATTTAGCTCATGGTTCGTTTCTGTTAAGGATAAGAAAAAAGAAAAACGGTTGAAGGTCTTTTATTCATATCCTTTGTTGTCTTTTGATGAGCGTAATATAAAGTCATTTGTTCTTTCTCCCAACGGAGAACGGATTGCCTATATTGAGGCTGTCTCTGGTGATGATGATAAAGATTCAGAGAAGCTCGTGATTCGCAATACAAAAGGAGGAGAACTTGTTCGTTCTTTTACTGCTCAACAAAAATACAAGCTTCCAGTTTGGAGTGCGTCTTCTGGGAAAATGGCGTTTTTCTTTTCCAATGATACCATCATAAATAATTATCAAATGACCTTGTATGATTTTGACTTGAGTGCCTCCCTTTCTTTCGGAGATACATTAGACACAAAGCTAGATTCAGAATCGGTACCTTCACATTGGAGAACTCCTTTCTTTTCTAAGGATGAAGATCGGTTATTTTTTGGTATTCATACTAGAGCAGTAAAGAAAGCAGAAGATTCATTATTGGAAGAAGAAAAATATCATTTAGATGTATGGCATTATATGGATCATCAAATTCAACCTCAGCAAAAGAAGCGACTAAGGTGGGATAAAAAGAAGAACGATTTATACGTTTACAATATAAATCAGGTCAAATTAAATAGGCTTTCAAATGATACCTTAAATTTAATCGTAAAAGACAAGTATGAAGCTGCTTATGCATTGGCATACTCAAACGAGTCTTATGCCATTGAATCTCAATGGTCTTATCCATGGAAAAAGGACTATTACCTTGTTTCTCTTGATAATGGTGATATAAAAAACATTAAAAAGAACATTAAGTATCCCGGAGTCATGTCTCCAAATGCGAAATACTTCACCTACTTCGATGAGGAACTAGCAGAACATCAAATAATTAACTTGGAGACCAATAGAGAAACCTGTATCACTTGCTCGGTTGACAGTACGACATGGACACGTGATATTAATGGAATGCCTATTCAAGCTGGACCAGTTCGAACACTTGGATTTACAAGAGAAGATCAGTTTATTTTTCAATCAAAGTGGGATATTTGGTCCTATGACCCCGTAATAGATACTTTGATCTGTATAACAGAAAGACAAGGTGAACAAAGACAGATACAAATGTCTTTGTATAAAAAAAACAGAGATAGTGTATATATTGATCTTACTTCTAGCTATGTATATGGTTTAAATAAAATAAATAAGTCCATGCATCTCTTTAATTGGCTGCAACATGAAGACCATTATGATTTAATTGAAAACATGATCTCTCCACACAGGTTTCAATCTCTAGTTTGGTCTGGTGATGGTGAAAAAGCATTATTGAGAAAGTCTTCAGTACATGATTACCCAAACGTAGAATTGGTTGATAAGAATTGTCTAATAATTAAACAAATCTCCAATGCAAACCCACAACAAAAAGACGTTTTATGGCCTTCCGTTGAATTGGTGAATTGGTTGAGCTATGATTCTATACCTCTTGAAGGCCTTGTATATATTCCAGAAAATTATGATACCACAAAACGTTATCCTTTAATGGTTTATTATTACGAATTAAATTCTGATAATTTGCATAATTATCGATCTCCCAAGCCTTCTGCCAGTATCATTAACCCAATTGAATATGCCTCTAACGATTATTTGGTTTTTGTTCCTGATATCAGATATGTGCCTGGCTATCCCGCAAGGTCTGCTTATAATTCAATAATGAGTGGAACAGATCATTTAATCAAAAATTATGCAGTGGATTCTTTGAAAATGGGATTACAAGGACAAAGTTGGGGAGGGTATCAAACAGCTCAACTCATAACAATGACGACTAGGTATGCAGCAGCAATGGCTGGAGCACCCGTAAGCAATATGTTTTCTGCATATGGAGGGATTCGTTGGGGTTCAGGATTAAATCGTCAGTTTCAGTATGAAGCTACACAGAGCCGGATTGGTAAAACCATATGGGAGGCCCCTGAGCTCTACTACGAGAATTCCCCTTTGTTTCATTTACCAAAAGTGAATACTCCACTTCTTATCATGCATAATGACAAAGATGGCGCTGTTCCATGGTACCAAGGAATAGAATTGTACAGTGGCATGAGAAGACTTCAAAAACCATGTTGGATGTTGGTGTATAATAACGATGACCATAACTTGAAAAAGCTGCCTAATAAATTTGATTTGAGTATTCGAATGAATCAATTTTTTGATCATTACTTAAAAGGTACACCACAGCCCAAATGGATGAAAGAAGGTATACCTGCACTTGAAAAGGATAAAAGAACGGGATACGAATTAGATGAAAAATAAAGTTTTTCTTTTCAGTTTTGTTGTTGTTGTTTTTGGAATTGGGGTATTAAGTCTTATCCCCCCAAAATCAGGTGTCGAATTAGGTGACCACGATAAATGGAATCATTTTATTGCTTATTCTATACTTGCTTTAAACTGGACATTTTTAAAGACCAATCAAAAAGTGTTTTGGCTTGGGCTTGGAGCATGTTTTATATATGGGTTGCTTCTTGAGTTTTTACAAGGATTTATTCCGGGGAGGGAGTCATCTTTAATGGATGTTCTAGCCAACACAGGTGGTATTGTGATAGGAAGTGCAATTGGGCACATTATCAAGTCCAGTAGTAGAAAATGATATTGAACAAAAGTTTCAATGATTACCCCTTTGAATCTTCCGTTGAGTCATTTTTAGGTTTGATATGATAAACAATCTTGAGTTTTTCATTTTGTTCTTTTTCGGCTTTTGCTTTTTGTCGTTCCTCTTCTTCTCTAACCTTTTGCCAGTACATTCCCTCAAGATCAGGAGGCTCAATGCCAAGCTCTTTTTCTATTTCATAAACATATTTTGGACGTTGTGGCCCTTGTTTTCTATAAACAAAAGCGAGAATTACACCGACAATTAATCCCATAAAATGTCCCTCCCAAGAGATACGAGGAGAAATTGGAAGAATTCCCCAAATCATACTCCCGTAAACAAATGCGATAAACATGGATAGGGCCTGCAAGGGAAGGTATTTCCGTAGCGTCCCTGAAGTAAAAAGAAAAGCAACGAGACTGTAAATCACCCCGCTCATCCCAATATGATAAGCTCCTTTATTCGCAGCAAACCACCATACGCCGACACCTGTAAAAACCCAACTGAATAAAAGAACTTTAAATGCGATTTCTTTATAGAAATAAAATAAAAAAAGCGTCAGTAAAAATATTGGAACTGAATTGTTGATAATGTGATTGAAGTTTTCTGTTGAATGGACCAAGGGCATAAATAAAATACCTTGAAGCCCTTCAATACTTTTAGGGAGCACGCCGAGTTTATAAAATTGAAAAAGAAATAATGAATCGGCCCAGTAGAACAGCCAAATGAATACCAATATTATGATGGCAGGTGGTAGTGCATTACCAAAGTGCTTATCAAATTGCGGATTCTGATTCATGATTCATTCTTGTCAATTAGTGTGCCGACCTATAAATTATGACAGTTTGTCAATTTTAGGACCTCATTTATGAATGATATTGTAATTTTGTGTGACATGGAGATTAAAAATAAAATTAAAGAAAGTGGGATCATTCAATTGGATTTGAACGATTTTAGGTCAAATAAAACATTGATGGGTATTGATTTGTCAGAAAGGCTACATAAAGGATTAATTTTAAAAGAAAAGGATTTTCGGATTTGGCTGAAGGAACATGATTGGAAACAGTATGCTAATCATGCCGTTTTTGTTTATTGTTCTGTAGATGCTATCATACCGACGTGGGCATACATGTTAATTACCTCAAAAGTATTAGAATATACTGAACACGTAATTGTTGGAAAACAAAGCGATTTGGAGAAAAATTTAATCAAGGAAAACATTGATTCACTTGATTTATCCTTGTTTCAAGATCAACGCGTCATCATTAAGGGGTGTTCTGAGATTGCCTCACCTGAGCATGCCATGTCAGTACTGGTTGTTTTGTTGCAGCCAGTAGTGAAATCAATAATGTATGGAGAGCCTTGTTCAACAGTTCCTGTTTTCAAAAAGAAAAAGACCTAAATTTGTAACATGTCAGGATCTACTTTAGGAACTATTTTTACACTCACTACTTTTGGTGAATCTCATGGGAAAGCTATGGGGGGAGTGATCGAAGGATTTCCTGCAGAAATAACATTGGATTTGGCATTGGTTCAGCAAGAACTTAACAAAAGAAGGCCTGGCCAAAGTGAATTGGTCTCAGCAAGAAATGAAAAAGATCAAGTTGAGTTTCTTTCGGGTGTTTTTGAAGGAAAATCAACAGGTACGCCAATTGGATTTATCATCTTAAATGAGAATCAAGAATCAAAAGATTATTCACATATCAAAGACACTTATAGACCTTCTCATGCTGATTTCACTTTTGAAAAGAAATATGGAATCAGAGATTATAGAGGAGGAGGAAGAGCAAGTGCTAGGGAGACTGTTTGTAGAGTTGTTGCAGGGGCATTAGCCAAGCAAGCATTGAATAAAATGGGAATAAAATTCTCAACCTATGTTACACAAATTGGAGGGATTAAAATTGAGTCTCAGGAGTTTTTTAAATCAGAAACCATTGAAAAATCTTTGGTTCGTTGTCCGATACAGGATGCTTCAAATAGGATGGAAAATTTGATTTCTGAAATCAAAAAAGAGGGAGATACTCTTGGAGGCATCATTCAGTGTATAGTAAAAAATGTACCAGCGGGGTTAGGAGAACCGGTTTTTGATAAGCTGCATGCATCACTAGGAAAATCCATGCTTTCAATCAATGCCGTTAAAGGATTTGAGATTGGATCGGGATTTATATCTGCCTCAATGAAAGGTAGTGATCATAACGATGTCTTTGATACAAAAGGAACGACAATTTCGAATTTTTCCGGAGGTATTCAAGGGGGCATTTCCAATGGAATGCCAATTGTTTTTCGTGTTGCTTTTAAGCCTGTTGCCACCATAATGAAGAGTCAGGATTCAATAGACAAGAACGGGAATAAAGTGCGCATAGAAGGCAAAGGCAGACATGACGCTTGTGTTGTTCCTAGAGCTGTTCCAATCGTAGAATCGATGGCAGCCATCACAATACTTGATTATTATTTAAGAAACAAAACCATTCATATTTAAACGATAAGTTATGTTACAAAGAGTTCAAACGATATATTTTTCATTGGTAATCATTTGTTTGGGAGTCACATGCACAGGCATGGAGTTTTTTCGATTTGTGAAAGGCACAGAATTTTATTCATTTTCTGTTTACGGTATTCAGAAAGGTATGGGTAACGACCTTTCCATGCATAAGAGCATACCTATTTTTCTTACGGTGATAGGACTTTGTTTATTTGCTTTTATGACATTGATGAGCTATAAAAATATTAAAAGACAGCTCAAGTGGTCAAGAGCCTTATTTTATTTTTACATGTTAATGGTTATTGTGTTTTTGATTTACTCTTCTTTTGGAAAAGGTATGTTTTTTAAAAATAATGCGAGTCAAGAATTGGGCTTGGGGTATATTTTTTTTATTGCAGGTCTTCCTTTTTCGTTCCTTGCCCTTATTGGCGTTAAAAAGGATAAAAACTTACTTGATTCCCTGAACCGTTTAAGATAATGATTCCGATAATTCTCGTAAATTAGATTATTCATTAAAAATCAATCCTTTGAATAAGAGAGTATTAGAGATTAGAAACCTCTCCAAGAATTATAAAAATATTAAAGCTGTTTCAGAGCTGAGCTTGCAGGTTAATGAGAAAATGGTTTATGGCATCTTAGGCCCAAATGGAAGTGGAAAGACAACAACGTTAGGTATGCTTCTAGGGGTAGTTAATCAAAATCACGGAAGCTATTCTTGGTTTGAAAATGGGAACAAGGACGAGAATCGAAAACGAATTGGATCATTGTTAGAAACACCTAATTTTTATCCCTATTTAACCGCAGAACAAAATCTTGAAATTACAGCTAAAATCAAAGAGATTGATGGGGTTTCATCTGAAATAGATAGGGTTCTAAAAATGGTTGATTTATACGAACGTAGGGATTCGAAATTCAAAACGTTTTCTTTAGGGATGAAACAGCGTCTTGCAATAGCAAGCGCATTATTGGGAGAGCCTGAGGTTCTTGTTTTAGACGAGCCTACGAATGGTCTTGACCCACAAGGAATTGCGGAAATACGCGACTTAATCATTGACATTGGTAAGAAGGGCAAAACAATAATCATAGCATCCCACATCCTTGATGAGATTGAAAAGGTATGCACGCATTGTGCCATTTTGAAAAACGGAAAATTACTTCGAACAGGGACCATAGACGAGATTATAGGCAATCAGGAAAGCACTTTGGTTAAAATAGGAGCAGAGGATAAAATGCTACTTACGGAAATAGTCAACTCAAACCCTGAAATGACTATATACAAACAATCTGCTGTAAACGATTTAATGATTATTAGTGTTTCTAAAAACACAAAATCCGATCAAATTAATCGGTATTTTTTTGATAAAGGAATAGTATTAAACCAACTGGATGTCTATAATGAATCCTTAGAAAATCAATTTTTGGACATAATTAGAGAATCATGAATCGATTACTTACCATTGAATGGCTCAAATTAAAACACCTTAGCACGCTTAAGGTCATACTAATGGTCTATGCCATATTATTGCCCTTAATTTTTTATTGTTTGTCCCTAATGCCTATCTATGATCAGGTTTATAATCATCAGATTTATCAATTTCCGGATGTTTACCATTATGTGACTTACATATCTAGCTTTTTCAATTTGCTTATTGGTGTTATTATCGTTGTTTTTACCTGTAATGAAATTAAATACAAAACGCAGCGGCAAAACCTAATTGATGGTCTTAGCAAAAAAGAATTGATTCTTTCAAAATTTTATGTGGTAGCCTTATTATCGATTTTTATAACTCTATATACCTTTTTGATTGCAGTTCTATTTGGTTTCTCCAATGGTTCAACGGATGTCTTTAATGGAATTAGATACATTGGGTTTTATCAAATTGCCACTTTTGGGTATTTTATTTTCGCTTTTTTTCTGGCCAACCTTTTGAAAAATCCAGCTTTATCAATCGTGTTTTATTTACTGTCAACCTTTCTTGAAGGTATGACTGGCTTATTTGCAAAAGATTATTCGCAATTTTTTCCTTTAAGTACTTTTTCAACCTTAATCCCGATGCCTGTAATCCCTGATGGGTTTGAGTATGCAATGACTGAAATGCAAAGGGCATCATTAGGATTATTTTATGTATTTGTTTTCTTGTATGTGTCCTATTACATACTTACCAAACGAGATGTTTAACCGTTTAAGATAATTCGTCAGAAACCAATTTGTAGGTGGGGTCCTCTAGTACATTTACGCTAATGATTTTTTCAGCACCTTTAAGTAACCGAATGCAATCTTTGCTCAGATGTTTAAGTTGAACTTGCTTACCCGCTTGTTTATAGCGTTCAGTAAGTTTGTTTAGAGCTTCTATTGCAGACATATCAACTACACGGCTTTCTGCAAAATCAATGATAACCACATCGGGGTCATTCTTTACATCGAACTTCTCATTAAAAACGGTTATGGACCCAAAGAAAAGGGGGCCATATATCTCATGGTTTTTAGCACCATTTCCGTCTATGTGTTTGCGTGCTCGAATTCGTTTTGCATTGTCCCAAGCAAAGACCAGGGCAGCAATAACAACTCCCAATAAAACAGCTAAGGCCAAGTTATGCAAGAATACAGTGACCATTGTGACCGCTACCATTACAAAAACATCAGATTTAGGCATGCGATTGAATGTCTTAAAACTGGCCCATTCAAAAGTCCCAATGGCTACCATAATCATAAGCCCAGTTAATGCCGCCATCGGAAGTCTTTCTATTAAGCTAGATCCGAACATAATAAATATAAGAAGCATAATTGCAGCAACTATTCCAGACAATCTTGCTCTAGCACCAGAAGATATATTGATTAGACTCTGTCCAATCATTGCACAACCCCCCATTCCTGAGAGCAATCCGGAAAGAATGTTAGCAGCTCCTTGCGCGACAGCTTCTTTATTTCCTCTGCCTCTAGTTTGAGTGATCTCATCAATAATATTAAGAGTGAGTAAGCTTTCTATGAGTCCCACACCTGCAACTATTGAAGCGTATGGAAAAATGAGCTTCAATGTTTCCCAGTCCATAGGAATATTGGGAATATTTAAAGGAGGGAATCCACCTTCGATTGATGCAATATCACCAACTGTGGTCGTTGGAATATCCAAAAAATACACCAATCCAAAAACAGCCAATATTGCGGTTAGAGCGGCAGGAACCATTTTGGTGAATTTGGGTAAAAGCCAAATGATCAACATCGCAAAAACAACCAGCCCTAAAAATGAATAAAGCTGTTGACCATGCATCCATGGTGCATTGGGATCTGTTGAATCCGTTGTGAATTGGCTAAGCTGAGAGGTAAATATAATGATCGCTAGGCCGTTCACAAATCCAAATATTACGGGTTGAGGAACCAATCGCATCAATTTTCCGAGCCTTAAGAATCCTGCAATAATCTGCAACACTCCTGCAAGTATTACAGTGGCAAAAACATATTGGGTGATTTCGTCAACAGTTATCGACGGATTAATTTGTTTTAGACTGGTTACTAAGCCAAAAAACACGACTGCAATTGCTCCGGTGGCTCCAGAAATCATACCTGGTCTACCACCAAAAATGGCAGTAACAATACCCATTATAAAAGCTGCATATAAACCTGTTAAAGGAGACAGTCCAGCAATGAGTGCAAATGCAACAGCTTCCGGAACCAATGCCATTGCCACGGTCAATCCTGATAAAACTTCTGTTTTATAATTAACTTTTTGCTTTAAATCGAAAAGGTTGAAATACTTGTTCATCTTTGCCTAGAGGTGTTTTTGAAAGGGGCAAAGATATTCTTTTATGTAAAGTATACACTAAGTTCTAGAACGATGTTTGATTTTTTTTAATTAGGGTTTAATTTTAACTGTGTTTTTTTCCTCCAAGAGAAGAGATACACTTCTTTCAAGGATTTCAATTTTACTTTTCAGTCCCATAAGCTCTGAACTCTTGGCTTTAAGACTTATGTTTTCTTTTTCTAAGTCTGAAATTCTTTTTAATAGCTCTTGAGTCGCAGAAACATTTAGCATGGAAATAGCCTCGTAATCGATTGTTCGAAAATCATCAACCTGTCTCCCGTAAACAAAAACTTCACCGTCTTTAAATTTATCAACTTTAAAACCTTTTGATGACACCTCAGTTACGGTTGAAATGAACTCACTATGTTCAAAAATTAATTTTACTTTTTCACCAACAGTCAATTTGGTCTTAAGGTCAATAAATCCTGCTTTAGAAGTTGCCATTTTAAAAATGTCTGGAATAACGTCTGTCGTTATAGAAACTGCATTTGGGAATACCTCTTCTACTTGTTGAGCAATTAATTTCTTATAAACTTTGATTCCTTTTCTTGGGTCTTTCATTGTGTAATCAGTTACTATGATTTTATCAATAATTTGAGCATCCGATTCAGAATTCGATTGTCCAATTATGTTTTTAATCCGCTCATCTGAAAATGCATTGAATTCTGATGCATGTATGCGATTTGTGGCATAAATACTAATATCCACAACACCAGCTGCTGTACCAGGATTCCCTGACGAGTTATAAAATCCAAAAGCACCATTATCTCCATCATACCATCCGTTCACGTGAAGCAAGCCATTAGATGGTGTCGTTGTATTGATACCCACTCGTCCATTTCTTACTACCAAATCTTGTCCTGCAGTCGTGTTATCTGGATCATTGGTAGTAATAAATACGGCATCATACCCGTTAAGCCTTAATCCATCTACTGTTGGTTCATACATGAGAAAATTATCGCCATCAATCGCATCTTTAACTTTATATTTAAAGGGAGAGTTTATGGCAATATCACCATTAGAGACCTCAAGTTTTGTGCTAGGAGATGTCGTTCCAATTCCAACGTTCCCTCCTGAATTAAATATATTATTGTCGTCAATAACCCATGATGTACCGTCCCAAAAAGTGGTATTACCAATCGCAGTTCCATTCGGTAAAAGTCCATCATTTCCCGAAACGCCTTGAATACCTTGTACACCCTGAATCCCCTGATCTCCTTGAATACCTTGGGGTCCTTGATCTCCTTGAATACCTTGGGGTCCCTGATCTCCTTGAATACCTTGGGGTCCCTGATCCCCTTGAATACCCTGGGGTCCCTGATCTCCTTGAATACCTTGAGGTCCCTGATCCCCTTGAATACCTTGAGGTCCCTGATCCCCCTGAGGCCCTTGATCTCCTTGCGGTCCTGCAGGACCATTCCCGGCTGTTTTAGCGTATAGGGCATACGGAACGCTCATAAGCTCTTGTGTTCCAACAACTTCAAAGTCTGAGCCTCCATCAATATCTGCTGATATTTCTATAAAATAAGGCCCTGTAGCCCAATCTATAATCGAAAAATCTCCACTAATTAGGTTTCCCTGCCCAATAATAAAATTTACCAGTCCATAACTATTGGTATTTGGTGAAAATGACTCTTCAAAAACGAGTAAACCTGAAGTACTACTTTGATAAATCGCAATTTTAAGACTTACTAATGAGTTCTCAATTGGGGTCCCCAAGTTATCTCTTACCACAGCTTGATAATTAATTCCTTCAGGAGCTTGTGCATGAGACAATAGGGTTGCCATTAAGAATGTGAGTGAAATAATTTTCTTCATATGATTGAATGCTTGTTTAAAATAAATCAACATGTCTAAAGTACGGAAATTTTATAAATTTATTTATTCACGTGGATATGATATGAGTAGAAAGAAGTATTCTTCTAACTTCGCAGAAAATTCAGTGCGAATATGAATTTCTTGTCAGTAGAAAATTTAACGAAATCATTTGGAGAACGAATTCTGTTCTCGGCAGTCACTTTTGGTATTGATCAAGGTCAGAAAGTTGCGATTGTAGCAAAAAATGGTTCAGGTAAAACCACGCTTCTAAATTGTCTGATGGATAGGGAGCAATACGATAGCGGTACAATAGTTTTTAGAAAGGATATTCAAGTTGCTTTTATGGAGCAGTCGGAAAATCTTCCATTAAACAAAACCATAGACGAAGTGATTTATGATCATGAATCTCCAAAGTTGAGATTAATCAAAGATTACAATAAGGCAATTGAAACTGGAGATGAAGATAAATTGAGCAATCTCTTTCAAGAGTTGACAGACTTGGATGCATGGGATTTAGAGGCCAAAGTAAATCAATTGTTGTCCGTTTTTAAACTTGAAGATGATTCTCAGCTGATTAAGAATCTTTCAGGAGGTCAAAAAAAGCGTGTGGCTTTAATTAAGGTACTGCTTTCTGAAGCTGATTTTTTATTTTTAGATGAACCCACCAATCATTTGGATCTTGATATGATTGAGTGGTTAGAAACTTATCTATCGACCTCAAAATCGACCATTTTAATGGTCACTCATGATCGTTACTTTCTGGAAGTAGTGTGCGATACTATTTTTGAATTGGCAGATGAAAGTTTATATAAATATAAAGGAAATTTCTCCTATTACTTGGAAAAAAAGGCAGAACGTCAAGAGCAATTGCAGTCTACGATTGACAAGGCAAGAAATTCTTTTAGAAAAGAGCTGGATTGGATACGACGTCAACCGAAAGCAAGAGGCACAAAGCAAAAAGCCAGAGTTGATGCTTTTCAAGACATAAAAAAAACAGCATCTCAAAGACTTGATGAAGATGAGCTAGAACTTCCAGTAAAAATGGAGCGTCTCGGATCCAAAATAGTTGAATTTCATAAAATTGGAAAAGCATTTGGAGATCTCCCGATACTTAATAGCTTTTCATACAACGTCCAACGGAAAGAGCGAATGGGTATCGTTGGAAAAAATGGAACAGGCAAGACTACATTTCTCAAAATGTTATTGGGAACAGAGCCACTAGACAAAGGTAAGATAGTGGTGGGTGAAACTGTGGTTTTTGGACATTTTAGTCAGGAATTAATCAAAGTAAATGATGACTTCAAAGTAATTGATGTCGTGAAAGAGGTGGCAGAGTTTATACCTCTTGAAAAAGGCAAACAATTATCTGCAGCGCAGCTTTTGGAACGTTTTTTATTTCCACGCAGCATGCATTACAATTTTGTAAGGAAGTTAAGTGGCGGAGAGAAACGCAGATTAAAATTGCTTCGGGTTTTGATGGGGAATCCTAACTTTTTGATTTTGGATGAGCCCACAAATGACCTGGATATTTTTGCTATGGCTGTTTTAGAGGAGTATTTAAGAAATTTTAAAGGATGCTTAATTGTTGTTTCTCATGACAGGTACTTCATGGACAAAATGGTCGATCACCTCATAGTATTTCAAGGAAATGGAGAGGTTAAGGATATTCTTGGGAACTATACTGACTTCCGAAAACAGGAGAAACAGATTCAAAAAGGGAAAAAAGTATCAAATCAGAATAAAGAACCCCACAGTAAAAACAGTTTTACTTCACAAGTCAAAACTAAATTGAGCTTTAAGGAAAATGAGGAGTTTAAGCAGCTAGAAATTGACCTTGAAAAGCTTGAAAATGAAAAGTCCACTGTAACAGAGGGGCTTTCTGACGAGTCTAGAAGTAATGCCGATTTGTATGATATGGGAAAAAGGCTAGGGGAAGTCGTTGAACTCATTGAACAAAAAACGGAGCGTTGGATGGAGCTTGCAGAGTATGTATGACCAAAAGCATTTATTATTTCAAAAAATAATTCGGATTTTTGTGTTTAACTAAACCCATGAAAGTCAGACTATTTGTTTTTTTGATTGTCGCTCTTTGCTCCAATAATTTATTTACTCAAGTAATTTTTGCGGAATTACAAGGCAATCCTGATATGATCACGACAGGCTGGAATATTACAGGTGCTGCTTATACTGGTGATACTGGTGGTGATGCTGACAATTTCAATAATGAGCTGGTCTTGACAGATGCCGTAAATAGTACCAGCGGTGCCATTTTTTATTCTGAGCCGATCGATTTAGGTACCTGTAATCAATGGAATGTGAAATTTGATTTTCGAATGTTTGAAGGTTCGGCAGCGGATGGAATTGCATTTTGTTTTTTAGACGTTCCACCAACTGGTTTCGTAACTGGAGGAGGAGTTGGAATACCTTCAACTGCAAATGGCATAAAGGTGATTTTGGACACGTATAATAATTGTGGGGGTCCTAATCCGGGTATCCAGATTTATAGTGGTCCGGGTTATAATGAATGCATTCCTGGAATTACAAGCCTCGATAATATTGGAGGAGCCTTAAGTTTTTTAAGATCCACGGATTATTCAACTGCCGAAATAAGCTATAATTATGGCGAAATAAACGTTACCATAAACGGAACCTTATATTTAACAGCAAACTACACTGTAAATTTTGCCGGATTCATGGGGTTTACTGCCAGTACAGGTGGTTCTACGGATGTTCATAGTGTGAGAGATGTCACTATTTATGCCGAAATTGCTGATGCCGACGCAGGGCCAGATATCTCGATATGTAGTGGAGAGACTTTACAAATTGGAAGCCCAAACAATCCTGAATTTTTATATTCTTGGAATACTGCAGCCAATTTAAATGACAGCACAGCATCAGACCCTTTCGTTACCATTACGAATAATACAGGAGCAGCCATAGTAAATGAATATATTGTCGAAACAATTTTAGCCTCAAATCCCAATTCTTGTCCTGTTCATGATACGGTTCAGGTGACTGTAAATTCACTTCAGCAAACCAACCTAAATGAAGTCATTTGTCATGGAGATTTATATACCTTAGGTTCAAATGATTATTCAATAACTGGAACATACCAAGAGGTGTTTTCTGATATAAATGGCTGTGATTCGACAGTAATATTAGACCTGATTGTGAGCGAGGAACTCACCGCAGAGCTTAATCAGATTATTTGCCAGGGGACTTCATTTGATTTAGGAGGGACAGAATACGATCAATCGGGGACTTATTTTTATACTACCCAAAACACTGAAGGCTGCGATTCTACAATCACGCTAAACCTTTCGGTATTGCCAGAATTGGAATCCACCACCAACGAATCAATATGTTCAGGGTCTAGCTACGAATTTGGTGGCAATCAGTATGATGAAACTGGGGTTTATGAAAACGTTGTTATAAATGCGCAAGGATGTGATTCGACAATAACACTAAACCTAACTGTGAACCCTATACAAGAACACCAATATGATTTTTCAATATGTGAAGGAGAATCATACGAATTTAATGGGGAGGGATTATCCGAATCCGGAATATATAATACTTTAATTCAAACTGTCGAGGGGTGTGATTCAATTGTAGAATTAAATTTGACAGTACATCCAACATTCAATACATCTGAAAATTTTGAGATTTGTGAGGGTGAAGAGTTTCTTTTCGAGGGTCAATCATTTTCAACTGGAGGCTCTTACAATTTTGGTCTTCAAAGCGAGTTTGGTTGCGATTCCTTGGTTACGATAAACTTGACAATAACACCAACACCTGAAGCTCCAATATTAACATCAAACAGTCCAGTTAGTTGCTTTTTTGAACCCGTATTTTTAACAATGCAAGAAGTTTTAGGGGCACAATATTATTGGTTTAACGAATATGGATATAGTTCAAACTTATCTACTAGTGAGATAAATCTTGAGGAAGCTTATTTTGCCAATGAACTTAGTGACAATTATTCTGCTTTTTACACCTTAAATGATTGTCCTTCTGACACCTCTATTATTGAAATTGGTGTTGAGTATGGATTTGAGGACTTTACATTTCCAAATGTAATTACACCTAATGAAGATGGTATTAACGATGAATTAGATATTGAAAGTTTGATTCCTTCATGTCAGGGTTTTGAATTTAAAATATACAACCGATGGGGCAATTTGGTCTATTCTCAGTTTAAGGATGTAATGATGTATATGTCTTTTCCAACATTTTTATCAAATTCTAATTTCTCCGGAAAAACAATTAACGATAAGCTTCTTGATGATGGGGTGTATTATTACACTTTGAATGTGTTACGAGCACCAAACACGAACACCCTTGAAAATATTGGTGTTAATGATTTTGGTCTTTTTAATCCGGTTTACAAACTTGATGAAAAATCTGGTTACTTACACGTGATAAGATAGTTCATTTTGTGAATCCTTGTTTTTTTTGTAATTTGGTGCAACCTATTTACCAAAGGTTGCGTCTTATCAAACATAGAACCTAATTTTATCGTGAAAACAAACCTATTACAAACGTCATTTTTCCAGTTAGCAACATTTTTGTTGTTTTCTTTATTCTTATCAAATACAGGGTTTTCAATTACATATACGTCCATAGCAGATGGTTCATACAATGATTGCTCGATATGGGACAATGGATGCCCGAATAACACTATACAACAAGGAGACACAGTGATTATTAATCACGTGGTCAACGTTTCATCATCAATGAATATTAGCGGAGTATTAATCATAAATGCCTCAGGAACTATGACTAGTACCAACGATATTGACGTTTCGACTGTTGGTGAATTTAATAATAATGGTTATTTCACCTTAGATTCTGAGTTGCATTTGGATGGAAACTTCATTAATTCAGGTCTTTCTGTGATTTATTTTTTACACATTGATGGTGTTGTTTTTAACACAGGAACAATCAAGGTCCAAGACCAAACCTACATTCACGGAGGTGTTGTTGATGGGGGAGGAAATCTTCTTACATGCGATTTAGACATGGAAAACAATAACTCAAGTATTAATGTAACTGGTTCTGCATGTCCAGAATTGTTCAGCCAAAATCTTTGCTGCGAAGACCCGAATAATCCAAACCCTATTGATGAATTAGCAGGATGTTGGTTAATTGATTCGGTAAACGTCTTAATTTGCGAAATGCCTTTCATTCCCAATGCCGGTGACAATGATGCGTCGAGTTTATGTAATGCAGGTGGATCCTCAATTGACCTAAATACATTACTG
>ENA-OQVM01003347-OQVM01003347.1-marine-metagenome-genome-assembly--contig:-NODE-3347-length-17497-cov-35.369403_pt1 | contig 17497 bp, 13 predicted proteins | sample MGYA00237776_ERZ505498 | MGnify/ENA primary metagenome ERZ505498 (study PRJEB26159, sample SAMN06265151) | marine metagenome | isolation source: Helgoland LTER site | place: Germany:Helgoland, sampling... | reverse complement strand
GGTCAAAACACCTATTATCCGTTAGAAGAAACAACCATCACTTTTGGGAACAATGCGATTTACAATATCGATTCCAAATTACTTTTTAAACCCCCGCAGTACGACAAAAAAATTCTGCATCATATTTTTAATGCCAATAATGCGCTTATGGGTCGCCTGAAACAGGAAAAACCGCTTACAACGTCACAGCTCAAAGATTTAAAAAATGTTCCCGCGACGTATTTAATCTGTTATTTTAATGGGATTGAGGCAGCATTAACACAGCTTCAAGCAGCAAAGTCACTATTGCATAAACACAGTGACGAAGTGTATGCGCTTTACAAAGAAAGTAAACGAATTTTAAGGAAGGCGAAGTATAGTTAGTGGGGTGTTGAAGGGGTTAAAAAAAGGCTAATATCAGCTTAGTTTTTGCTAGAAAAACGTATTTTCAGTTCCTCTAGAAACGCATCTATAGCGTTCCAATATTCGTCACCACCTTTTTGTTTAGGCCAAAGGGCTTTTGATCCGTGATAGCCTTCGCCATTGGGTTTGAAACACACCTGATGATCGCCTAGTGTGGTTTTATCTAACAGTTGATTAATGCCGCCTACCTCTTGTTTTGATGAGGTGATAAACACCGGGTTTTTTAAGTTGGGAAGTTTATCAATTAAGGACCCTTTGTGCTCAGACAAATAGTTTCCTGGGCTAAAAGAGACAACCGCATCTACCGCTTCATGTTCCTCAGCAATATAAAGTGCTAGCGTTGATGAATAGGAGCTACCCCAAAGAATAAGTGGGCTTTTGTATGTTTGTTTAGCAAAGGCTATTGCTGCGATAATATCTTGCTCAGCATCTATATAGCCAGTCGACTTGCCTTCCTTTTTTGCTCTTATGGACGTCTCATTAACAAACACGTCTCTGTTTTCACTTTTCATTTCACCTCCAGAGCGCTGGTCAATCGCCATACAATTGAACCCTTTTTTGTTCAAAGCCAAAGCAATACTGCTATACTCATATTTATTGTATCGTGCCTGATGACAAAGCACAATAACAGGTGAAGTTTTGTCAATTTCATACATCTTCGCACTGATTACAAGCTTGTCTAACGATGGAAATTCGACGTCAATTACTTTAGTTTTTAGTTTTTTTTTCACGGGTTTACTTGATTCTGTTTTTGGATTCACCGCTTTTAAATAACTTAACAACACCTCTGGAGAAACTCGGTCTTTGTATTTAGGATTTACGTGTTGGTATTGTATGACACCTTTATTGACAATAAATACCGACGGCGTAGGTAAAACATGATGGGTTGAACCAGACCACCATTCTATATCCATATTATAATCATTTTTATATTTTTCATACAGTGTTTCATTTACTTTCCAACCAATTCCAAATGCGTTAATAGCATTTATATCTTTATCTGAAAACAGTTGATAGCCGAGCTCGCCGCTTTTTTCTTTCGAGATGTTTAATTTCGAAAAATGATCAGGCGTAATGGCAATAAGTTCAAATCCTAATGCATCAATCTGTTCTTTGATTTCTCCTAGTGCAGACAAATGTCGGATGCAATACGGGCACCAACCGCCTCTATAAAAAACGACGACAGTGGGTTTTTGACCAACATAGTCTTTAAGGTCTACAGCCTTACCTTCAATGTCATAAATCACTGCATTAGGAACGTTTTGTGAGTTTTTGATCGGGCAGATGTCATAGGCTTCATCTTGAGCAAATGAAAATGAAGTACTCACAAGGCTTACGAGAATTACTAATAAAAAGGGTTTCATATGTTTTTGTTTATTGTTTTTTATCGGTCATATGGTACATCCATTTCATCAGTTTACTTGCGGGGTCAAGTTTTAGTTTTGGATGTTTCATATGTTTTTGTTTATTGTTTTTTAGGGTACATCTATTTGATTTTTGTCTTCGATATTGACATGTGTGTTTACTGTTTCGTTTATTGGTGCTTGTTCAGCTCTTTCTCAAATTGGTGTTCTAACTTTTTACGCTCAGTTTGTTTAAGGCAATTCATTTTAGCATCCTGAATGGTGCTAGTTAATTTATTGTTTTTCTTAGAATATGCTCTTGTAAGCCTACACCATGCCACACGAATACTTAATGCCACACTTTCTGTAAACGTAGCTTCTCCATACTGTCTTTTATCACAGATATGTTTTGCGTGTTCGTGGCTTATGAACAATTTTTTTTTCATCATTTTTTAAGCTTTAAACCAGTTTTTTTCTAGGCAACTCGCAAGGGCTGTTCTTGCCCTGTGTATTTGTACCCATAAATTAGACGAAGTAATATTCAATTCATTACAAATGGTTTCGGTGTCGTATCCTGTAATTGTTTTTAGTTCAAAAATCCGAGCCTGTTTTTCAGGTAACTTACTAAGGCAATTATAGATAGCGTCTCCTAATTCTACATTTTCCATAACATCTTCTGCCGTTTTACCAAACGGATCGGCTACGCGTTCTTCTAGCCAATCGCCCTCGGATTCCGTGGGGTAACTATAACCCATTCTAACTTCAGCTTTTCCCTTATTAGAGTTTGTTTTTCGGTAGTGATCAATGATTTTGCGTTTTAAAATAGAGGTAAGCCAGGTGCGTTCGCTCGCTTTTCCTTTAAAATTTACCATTGATTTTAAGCCCGACAGAAAGGTTTCTGAGACTAAATCCTGAGCAATTTCTCTATCATTTACACGAGAAATAGCGTAGTTGAATAGATAATCAGAATACAGTGTAATCCAATGATTTGGATCTAATTTATGATTTGGGGTCATTTATTTTATAGGTCTAACACAAAAATAAGCTAATTTATTTAAATGAGTAGCGGGCGGTGTTTGGCTAACGGTCTTGTATATGAAAAGTAGCGGATTAATAAGCACTAACTTTTCGCAAAGCAAGATACTTAATTAAATAGAATAGCGGTTCAGTTAAACACCTAAACCGCTATTACTTATACACCGTGTTAGCCACTGGTTTTTTACATCTTTTTATATAATCCATTTGGGATTAGTCTTAATAATTTGGCAACAATCCACCATCTTTTAGTTACATAACCAATCCCTTTTTTCTTTTTTATTATTCGAAAAATCTGTCTTGCAGCTTTTTCTTTAGTAGCTACCCAAAATTGTCCTTCTCCTTTAGCCATATCCGTATCGACAAAACCCGGTCTAATGTCCGTAATGTAAATTGGCTTTTTTGTTTTTGTAGCCTTTTGTCTTAGCCCCTCTAAATAGTTGATTTGATATGCCTTTGAGGCGTTATATGCCGGTGCGATTCTACTTCCTCTAATTCCTGCAATTGAACTTATTGCAACTAAGTGTCCTTTTTTTTGCTTTTCGAAGTAGTTAAAAGCCCAATCGGTAATTTCTGTAAAAGCGTTGACGTTTAGCAAATTCGTTTTGTGCTCAATTTCATAATCCAACCCTTCGTTTAAATCTCCCGTTCCTGAACTCAAAATCAAAAGTTCAAGACCTCCAATTTGCTCGGTCAATTCAAATAGTTTTTCAGAGTTATTTTCAGTTATACAATCAAATGAATTTACTTGATAACTTTCTGGATTATTTTTATGTAATTTTTGTAATTCAGTTATTCGTCTGCCTGTAATTCCAACTTTATATCCATTTTGGACAAGAATTTTAGCAAGTTCGTTTCCAATTCCAGAAGTTGCTCCAACTATAATTGCTTTTTTCATTCTGTTTTCAGCTTGTGGCTAACGGTCTAGTATAAGAATAGTAGCGGATTTTCATGCACTAACTTTTCGATTAAACACTGACCTTTTTTATATTTACTTACTTTCATTTTAGCGATTAAACCGCTATTATTTTTATACATTGTTGTACACTGGCTTTATTCCGCAAACTTGCTAGCGTTGGCAAAGACATACTCTTTTGCAATTTTGGGCTTGTGTGGTGGTTGAAGCGAATTGCAAATGTGTATGGCTTTAAGCGTTGGCTAATCATTCAATTCATTTATTAAATTTATTATTCCACTATCTACAATTTCATAAAGCTCTAAAGTTAGCGTGTCAATTTGATTTTCCAATTGGGAAACAAGTCTTTTGATTGCTATTGATTGAACTTCTGCATAAAGATTATTTAACTTTTCTGTTTTGGTAGTTATTTCCTGTGCTATTTGTGTTTTCCGCTCGCTATTTAAAATTGGTAACGGAATTGAATGGATAAAGGTTCTGTCAATTCCCTTATATCCACCACTTTTAGGACTTCCTTTTAATTCAATAAGAGCTGAAATAACTTTAGAATTTAAGATTCCTAGAATATTATAATAATTATAATCGTTTTCCTCATCATTAAGAATTAATCCATAACCACCACCACCACCTTCTCCGCTGCCAGTAAAATAGTATTCTCCGTTTATGTCAATACTAAATCTACTACCAAAACATAATGAAGGAAGGAGTATTTTTTTTGAATCAAATAACAAATGATTTTTTTTATAAATAAACTTGTAAAATTCATTTCCTTTTAAAGCTTCTTTCTCATTGAGAATAGTTTTACAATTTTTAAGATATTTCCATGTTTTAGGATAAGTAGCTTTTAATACTGTTTCTGAAATAAGCTCACTTTTATTAGTTGTAAGGTTATTTTCATACGGAAAAAGTAAGACTCTATTGGTACTTATTTTATATCTAAAAAGGTTTCTAGAACCTTTAACCATTTTTTTTATTAGTCCTTTTTCAAAAATATGATTAGAGTCAAGAGCTTTTGAATAACATGTAATGAAGCTTTCATTTTCTTCTACTATTTCTAATAAAAAGACATTATTTATACTTGGTTGAAGACCAACAAATACTTTCTTTAAATTACTTAAATCTTTTAACGGAATAGAATTGTTGGAAATATTTTCTATAAACTTATCGTGAATTTTAGAAGCAGCAAAATACCAAGGTGAAGAACCTAAAGTATCTTTGTCAAAAATTGATGGAACTTGTGCTTCATCTTGAAAATCATTTTCAGGGTCTTCAAGATTGAAATATTTTAATTCATTAGATTCAGTTTGTTCCGCATCTAGATAAAAAAGGCAGGTGTAAGTTGTAGAGTTTCCAAAAACTTGATAATCATTAAAATATACTATTTTAGATAATAGTTTATTATTGCTAATAATTTCTCTAAACTTTTCTCCATATTTGGCACGAAGAACTGTATTAGGTATTATATAACCTATTTTTCCTGTTGGTGATAATACTGAAATAGCTTTCTCTACAAACAAAATTGATAAATCAAAATTACTAAAAGCAAAGTCATATTTAGTTTTAAGGAATAATTGATATTCTTCTGGATACAACTCTTCTAATAATTGAATTCTTAGATAAGGAGGATTTCCTACGATAACGTCAAACTTATTTAAACCTTCATCAGCCCATGTAAAAGGATTAATAATATTAATTGTGTCAATACTAGCTTCTGAATAATTGTCAAAGAAGGATAAATCTACAATTGAATTTCCGCAAATTAGATTCTTATCTAAAGAAGGTAACAATGGTTTTGGAGAATTATCTTCGTTAAAATTCTCTAGCATAGTGAAGTAAAGACTCATTTTGGCTATTTCAATAGCTTGAGAATCTATGTCAATCCCAAAAATATTTTTTTGCAACAAATTCTTCTTAGATTCCATTGTAAGGTTTATGCTTCCTTTAGAATCGATAAATAAAAGTTCTGGTGAAAGAGAAGAAGAATTACTTTCGTAAAATTGTATTATCCTTTTATAACTTTTAATTAAAAAAATTCCTGAACCACATGAGAAATCTATGATTTTAGAAATTTCAAATTCTTCATTTGGAGATTTGTCAGAAAGAAATAAGTCTAAGGTATCGATTAGGATTTCGTCAACAATATATTCAGGAGTGTAATAGATTCCTCCAGCTTTTTTAATTTCTGGTTTAATTTCAAGTGAAATATTACCATCAATAATAGTTATTCTTTTCGCAAGATATTGCTCAAAAATACGACCCAATATTTCAATACTAATTTTGCTGAAATTATATGGGCTTTCAGGATAATATAGTTTTAATATATTATCTTTTATTATTTCTTTATTCAGAGTTATTTTATCAAATAATGGATATTCATGAAAAAGTAATCCATTAAACTTTAAGTTCAACTCTGAGCAAAGGTTTTTTAAAGAGTCTACAAAATCGTCTTCGCTGTTATCTATTAAAACTCTTAATCTCTCAATATCTTCAATCTCGTTATCTTCAAGAAATCTAATAAAAATTATTATGTCCAGTAAGCGTTGAGTAGCTTCATTGATTTCTTTTTCACTTAATTCATCAGAAGTTTCTTGAAATATACTTTGTGCAATATTTAATCGTATTAGCTCTAAATCCTTTAAAAATACTGTGTCTAATAATAATTCCCCTTTTTTAAGTATGTAATTGTAGTCTGTTGCATCTAAATCAATATCTAAATCATCTCTACGATCAGTAAATAATTTTACAAGGGATTTTTCAAATACAGCTTCTTTACTAAAGTTATTCCAGATGTAATCGAATTTATCAATGTAATCGTCATAAGTACAGCTAAATATTAAATCTTCATTGATTTGATTAAAGTTAGGCTTTGTTGAAATATCATAAATTCTTATTTCTTTGAAATTTGTTAAAATTACAAACGGAATTTTAGATAAAAAACCATACGATTTTGCTTGAAATACATGTTTTGGATTGTCTAAATTTTCAGATGGTTTTTTTGCTTCAACAACAAATTGGTGTCTGTTTTTTATTTTAAATATATAATCTAAACTTTTAGTTGTTTCTCCTTCAACTTTAAGAGAATACTCTACTAACACATCTCTGTCATCAGCAGACATACTTTCTGGTAAACCTGAAATTTTCCATCCCAAAGCTTCAAAGAAACCATCTATAAACTCCTTTCTAGCTTCTGCTTCTTTATTAGCATTACTTTCCCAAGTTTCTATATTTTTCTTGTAATATTCAACTAGTTGTTCAATTTTATTTAAGGCTTCCGTTTTATTCATTATTATAGCTGGATAACAGTTCGAAAATTGTTTTTAAATCATTACTAGATACTTGATTAGTATGACAAAAGGAGTTAATTAAATTGTTGAATTCTCTAGAAGTAATAAATTTTAATAGAGATTTTAGTTTGGATTCAGTACCACTTATAAAATTCACATGATTTTCCAAAACATAACCCTTAGAAAATCTTTTATCTTTATTATCGATTATAGTCGCAATCATTCTGTCGCTGTTTCCAATTGGAGACATCCTACGATAAATAATAAGTGTGTCGTTCTTTACATATTTTGGATTGTTCGGAATGCAATATGGGAATGTTGAATTTCTTTGGTTTTCTAAATTAATACCATCATTATTTATATTTGGACCATTAATCAATGGAATTGATTTTGGTGCTTTTTTATAAAAGCAGAACTCTTTATTTTGATTCCAAACAAAATTTCCTGTTTTGATTTTATATGCAGAAAGGTGTTTTACAATTGATTTTTGAGATAACTTTCTAAAGTTTTCGAACTCTTCCTTATTTTTAAAAAGAGGTATAACTTTTAATGAATTTTTAAAAATGTTGGTATCAACAGAATATCTTGTAATTTTAGTTAATGAATTATTTGATACACCAATATTATAGTTTTCGGTTTGATTTCTTTTTGTGGCTAAAAGAAGCATAATATCTTGTTGAACTGAAAATGATTTTTCATGTTCTTTATTAGTTATTATTAAATCAACAGAAAGATTTTCCATTAATTCTTGTCTCATTTTCTGATAGTAAAAGCCAGAAAGGATAGATTGTGGTATTATAAATCCGAGTTCTCCGTTACGCTTTAAATGTTGTATACTCCAATGCAAGAATAAATTATGAATATAATTATGCCCATAACTAACACATTTGCAAATATTGTTTTCTTCATGTGGGTCTATTCTGAAATATGGAGGATTTCCTATTATTAAATCAAATGTTTCATTGTCATTTGATATACAACTTAATGTTTTTAGTGTGTTTTGAATTCTAATATTTGGGAAATGATATGGATTCAAAAAGACGTCATCATAACTCTCGATTAACTTTCCTAGCAATATTTTAGAAACAATTATTGGAAAGGGAAATATATCATAACCAAAAATATTATCTCTAAGTAGAGACAATTCATTTTTATTAGGTTGGTTTTTAATTAATTTTTTTAAATAGTGAAATAGAAAAAAACCAGCACCACTTGAAGGGTCAATTACTTTATTATTTGGAGTGATTTTAGTTTGCAAATTGTCAAGAAGAATATTAATTAAATTCTCGTTAGAATAGTATTCTCCATATTCTCTTGTGTTTATAACTGGAAAGTAGTTGTCAATTTCATTAAAAATGTAAGAAATCGAGTCAGTATTATCAAATTTTATTTCATCTCTAAAGCTTAGAGCGAATGGATAAAACTCTATTATTTCTGGAATTTGTTCGGTAATATTAACAGGTAAAGGTACACTGTCAAATATTTTACAAAGTGTTAAAAGTTCACTTCTATATCTTTCTAAGAAGTCTGTTTTTTCTGTGTAAATATTTTTAGGTTTGACATGAGATGTAATAATATAATGACCAATAATTTTTTCAGAATCTTCTGATTTTAAGTATTCATCTACAACATAATCTATGTTTATCTTTTCTCTTTTTAGTGATTCTACAATCATAAATTCTTATTGCTTTTGTAAATATTTTATTTGGTCTTCTGCAACTTTTAAAGCATTCAATCCTTCTTTTTCGTCTTTAACAATGTCGTAAACTTTGGTTGCTATCCATAATGCTTCGAGTTCTGACAAGGAATAATTGAAGGTTTCACTTATCGCTTTTAAGTGTTCTCTTTTTAAAGCTTTTTGATCACTCTCAATCTTACTCAAATATCCATCTCCTATTTCAAGAATAGCAGCTAATTGCCTTTGAAGCATTCCTGAAGTTTCTCTTAATTCTTTGATTTTTTGTCCAAGTGTCATTTTACCTTTTTTAGACTTGACTAATTTAGGTCAAATCTAATTCTTTTTTTTCAGAGTAAGGTCAAAAGCGTTGGGAAATTTTAGCTCTTTTGGTTTTTAGAGCTTTGGAATTGAGCGTTGGCAAAAACCAAATGTGCTAAAATATGCGGCTGGTTTCAGCTTGTGTACAACTACCGTATATCAGTACGGGTACCGATATTTCCATTATGTTTGATGGTTACTTTATTTTATTTAAAACACTGTTAATCAATTGTTTTAAGCTCTTTAAATTGTGTTTTAACGCTCATCAGTATTCCTTTAATTGCAGCTATTTACAAACATAAATTCGTTATTACTATAACTAGTAATGTCCTAATAACGCCTTAATGAGACAGATATCGGAACCTTTCCAATGTGGTATTCAGTAAAATAATATCTTAAGCGTCGGTTAAATTGCTTATTGAAGATTTAGATTTGAGGTCAAAATCAATGTTAAATTTAGTAAAAAAAAGGATAGAGTTCCAAAAAAATAAGGATTTTAACATTTTAGGGTCCAATAAAAAAAGCCACAACCGGAGGCTGTGACTTTTAAAAGCGTAGGGTTGTAACCCCTTATAAATCAAACTTAATGCCTTGCGCCAATGGCAACTCATCAGAATAGTTAATCGTATTGGTTTGTCGGCGCATATACACTTTCCAAGCATCAGAACCAGACTCACGCCCGCCTCCCGTTTCTTTTTCACCACCAAAAGCACCTCCAATTTCGGCACCAGAAGTTCCAATATTCACATTGGCAATACCACAATCAGAACCGGCATAAGACAAGAATTTTTCAGCTTCTTTGAGCGCATTGGTCATAATCGCAGACGACAAGCCTTGCGCAACTCCATTTTGTTTGTCAATAGCATTTTCTACACCACCAGAATATGTCATTAAGTACAAGATCGGCGCAAAGGTTTCATGCTGTACAATTTCAAAATGATTTTCAGCCTCAATAATTGCAGGCTTCACATAACAGCCACTTTCATAGCCCTCACCTTCTAATACGCCGCCATCAACCAAAACGTTACCGCCTTCAGCTTTTGCTTTTTCAATCGCCGCTAAATAGGTGTTTACAGAATCGTGATCGATTAAGGGCCCAATATGGTTGTTTTCATCCAAAGGATTTCCTATTGTCAATTGTCCATAGGCACTCACAATAGCATCTCTTACTTTAGCATAAACAGATTCATGAATAATAAGTCGTCGAGTAGACGTACAGCGTTGTCCGCAAGTCCCAACAGCACCAAAAATAGCACCCGGCACTACCACTTTTAAGTCTGCGGTTGGGGTTATAATGATAGCATTGTTTCCGCCTAATTCTAGTAGAGATTTCCCGAAACGCTGGGCAACCGTGGCGCCCACAATCCGCCCCATTCTAGTAGACCCTGTCGCAGACACCAAAGGCACTCTTGTATCGGTAGTCATCAGTTCTCCTACCTTATAATCGCCATTAATAATAGACGAAATGCCTTCTGGCAAGTTGTTTTCTTTTAAAATCTCAACAATAATATTCTGACATGCAACAGCACATAAAGGTGCTTTTTCAGAGCCTTTCCATACACATACATCCCCACAAATCCACGCCAAAGCCGTATTCCATGCCCAAACAGCGACGGGGAAATTAAACGCAGAGATAATACCCACCACACCAATCGGGTGCCATTGTTCTCGCATTACGTGTCCCGGACGTTCAGACGGAATGGTTTGTCCGTTTAATTGTCGAGACAGTCCAACCGCAAAATCACAGATGTCAATCATTTCTTGAACTTCACCATAGCCTTCTTGTAGGGATTTTCCCATTTCATAGGACACTAGTTTCCCGAGCGGTTCTTTTAAATCACGTAATTTATTTCCAAACTGACGTACAATTTCGCCACGTTGAGGTGCTGGCATTGTGCGCCACACCGGAAACGCTGCCGTTGCTGCCGTCATCACCGCTTCATAATCTGCTGCAGACGTGCACACAACCGTTCCAATTTTTTTACCATCTACAGGTGAAAAACTATCAAGATGGGCGCCATTAGCAAAACTATTTGCACCCGTTGATGTTCCTAAATTTATATCTTTTATGCCAAGCGCATCAAGTGCATCTTGAATTTTAAAATCAATTGAGTTTGTATTCATTTTTTAGTTTTAAAAGGGATTCGAATTGCGAATATAATAATTTCAGACCCACTTTTATGATAATTACACAATCATTTCCAGTCGCAAAATGGGGTTTGGCTGAGTTTAGAGTTGTAATACTTTATATCCCCTGTAACTTCTTGTCCAAGCCAATCTGGTTTAGAGAAATTTTCAGTCTCTGAACCTAGTTCAACCTCAGCGATGACCAAGCCTTTGTTAGCGCCAAGAAATTCATCAACTTCAAAAGTATGATGACCTACAGACACGTGATATCGGGTTTTACTGATGATGTGGTCTTCACACAACTTTAGAAGTGCTTCGGCATCCGTTTTGGAAATTTCTTTTTCCCATTCAAACCGGCTAAGACCGCTAGCATTACTTTTCCCTTTTACCGTGATAAATCCTGTTTGATCTTTAAGCCGAATCCGAACGGAACGCTCGGGATTTGAGTTTAAATAGCCTTGGATAATACTAGAGTGTTTGGAAGCCGCCGCACGATAGCCGTCCGAGTTTACCAAAAATTTACGTTCAATTTCAATCATAAAATAGAAAACAGAAGTTAGAAGCTCTAAATTTACAGTAAGTCAGGCGATTTATCAATAGAAAACAGAAAACAACGTCTTTTTATATCAATCTGGTGGAAGAGTGCTAGAAAATATGAAACGATTCCTCTGGTTTGCTAAGATTTTGCCCAGAGAACATAACCAATAATTGAATATTCGTAAAAATATTGTTTTTATAGATGTGTATTGGACAGGCTTTAGTAATTTTGGGCGCACTAAAATGTAATCAAGCAATGTCGACACAGCCAAAAATCACGAGGTTTAATCAAAACGTATTATCAAAATATCAAATATACAACAGTATATTTATGACTTTGCCTTTTGATACCATTACAAAAACAGGCGCATTGTTGCCTCTTTTTTTTGAGACTTGCCAAAAAGGATTTGCAAACAATGAAGACCCTACGGCAATTGTAAACTCATTTTTCAAGAAATACCAAGCTCGACGCTCTCCTAAAAGTCAAATTGATTTACTGTTTCGTTTCATACAATACATCGAACGTCAAGTCGTATTGTTTGACGCTATTGAAGACGCTGCCTTTCCAGTAGTCAACAACATGGATGGTATTGGAACATTGCGAAGTCTGAAAGAAACGGTTACGTCTGAAAATAAAATAGAAGTACTACAGAAGTACTTAGAAGAATTTAAAGTGCGTATCGTGCTAACGGCACACCCTACACAATTTTACCCTGGCTCTGTTTTGGGAATCATTACTGATTTAACGGAAGCCATTCGTGAAAACGACTTGTTTCGTATCAATGAACTGTTAGCGCAATTAGGAAAAACACCATTTTTCAAACAGAAGAAACCAACGCCATATGATGAAGCCGTGAGCTTAATATGGTATTTAGAACATGTCTTTTATAAGTCTTTCGGGACTGTATATGACTATATCCAACAAAACATTTTTGATGGCAAACACATTGATAATGATATTATAAATATTGGATTCTGGCCCGGTGGCGATCGAGATGGAAATCCGTTTGTAACTCCAGAAATCACACTGAAAGTAGCGGCAAGACTCCGAGAAACGATTATAAAAAATTACTATCGTGACGTTCGTGGACTTAAAAGAAAATTATCTTTTGCGGGTATTGAAGATCGTATAATAGCGCTAGAAGTAGAGCTTTATAAAATCGTAACTCAAAAGAAATCGAGTCTTACGCTAGAGAATTTAACCTCAGAGCTAAAAGAAATTAAAGCTATAATTGTTGACAAACACCAGTCGATGTACGCCTCTGAGGTGAATAGTCTTTTGAATAAGATTCACTTATTTGGATTCCACTTTTCTACTTTAGATATCCGACAGGATAGTCGTGCCCATGCCAAGGTTTTTAATACGATGGTAGATGTGCTGATTGAAAGCGGAAGTGAAGTGTTTCCTAAAAACTACCACAGCTTATCAGAAAAAGATCAAGTTGCAATACTATCAACCATTAAAGGGTCTGTTGACCTATCGTTAATATCAGATAAAGACACGCTAAAGGCGCTCAAAACGATGGCGGCTATAAAAACAATCCAACAGACAAATGGAGAAAAAGCTGCGAATCGTTATATTATAAGTAACAATCAAAGCACGCTTCACGTGATGCAATTGTATGCCATGCTAAAGCTTGTCGCTTTTCAGGAGAAACTTACAGTTGATGTGGCACCCCTTTTCGAAACGATAACCGATTTAGAAAATGCACCACAAGTGATGGAAGATTTGTATTCCAATCCAGAATATGCAGCACACCTAAAATCTCGCGGCAATAGACAAACGATTATGCTTGGATTTAGTGACGGTACTAAAGATGGTGGGTATTTGATGGCCAACTGGGCGATCTATAAAGCCAAAGAATTATTGACAGCGATGTCTAGAAAATATGATGTTACTGTGATTTTCTTTGATGGTCGCGGTGGACCCCCAGCAAGAGGTGGTGGAAAAACACATAATTTTTATGCGTCTTTAGGGCCAACAATAGAAGATAAAGAGGTACAGTTAACAATTCAAGGGCAGACGATCAGCTCTAACTTTGGAACACTAGAATCCTCACAATATAATCTTGAGCAGTTAATTAGTTCAGGAATACATAACAGTCTTAGTGATAAAGACCTTAGAATGACGCCCGAAAACAGAGTTGTGATGGCACAGTTGTCTAAGTTGAGTTATGAGGCGTATGTAGATTTTAAAGCGCATCCTAAGTTTATTTCATACTTAGAGCACATGAGTACTTTGAAATTTTATGCCAAAACCAACATTGGAAGTCGCCCATCTAAACGTGGAAAAGCGGAAGGTTTGGTGTTTGAAGATTTACGTGCCATTCCATTTGTGGGTTCATGGAGTCAGTTGAAACAAAACGTTCCAGGATTCTTTGGTGTTGGAACCGCACTTAAACATTATGAAGATATAGGAGAGTTTGACAAAGCACAACACTTGTTTCAAACCTCTGATTTTTTCAAAACACTGATTGAAAACAGTATGATGTCCTTGTCGAAATCTTTCTTTGATTTGACAAAATACATGTCTAAAGACCCAGAATATGGTGCGTTTTGGAATGTGATTTATAGCGAATATGTTACCACTAAACGTTTGTTGTTAAAGCTTACGGGGTATTCCGAATTGATGGAAGAAGAACCCGCAGGAAAGGCGTCTATTTCGGTAAGAGAATCTATTGTATTGCCGTTATTAACGATTCAGCAGTATGCTTTAAAGAAAATTCAGGACCTTGAAAAAGAAAGCCCTAAGGACAAAGCTCAAATAGAAATTTACGAAAAAATCGTTATGCGCTCGTTATTTGGAAATATAAATGCGAGTAGAAACTCAGCATAAACGACACTCTATATTAAATTAAAAAGCCTCTAGAACTACTTCTAGGGGCTTTTTGTTGACTAACTAAATAAACAACTTAATGCTCATTTAATCTAAAATCTGGGTAAGCGTCCATTTGGTGTTCGTGTGCATCAAGACCTTCAAGCTCTTCACGTTCTGACACTCTGATGCCCACGGTTTTCTTCAGTACAAATATGATAATAAACGAAGTTGCCACACAAAAAACAGCGTAACACAACACGCCAACGAGTTGTACTAGAAATTGATCAAACCCAGCCTTGGCTCCAAAAAGTCCAACCGCTAAAGTTCCCCATATTCCGCAAATAAGGTGTACAGCTATGGCACCTACAGGGTCATCTAATTTTATTTTATCGACTAAGCTAACGGCAAATACAATGAGTGCCCCAGCAACTGCTCCAATAAGGATTGCATCGCCTGGACTCATTTGGTCGGCACCAGCAGTAATCCCTACAAGACCTCCTAAAATACCATTAAGAAACATTGTTAAGTCTAAGTTTTTATATAACAGCGTAGAAGTAACCATTGCGACAACTCCTCCAGCAGCAGCGGCCAAACATGTGGTGACCAATGTTAGCGAGGTTGCTTCTGGGTTTGCAGAAAGTACAGAACCGCCATTAAAACCAAACCATCCTAACCATAATATAAGTACACCTGCAGTTGCCAACGGAATGCTATGTCCTGGAATAGCTTGTGACTTCCCATTATTAAACTTTCCAATTCTAGAGCCTAAAAGGTAAACAGCGACCAAAGCAGCCCATCCTCCAACAGAGTGGACGAGTGTTGAGCCTGCAAAATCATAAAATCCTTCGGCATCTCCGATTGATAGAGAGGATAAGAATCCACCTCCCCATTGCCATGAGCCCGCAATTGGATAGACAACGCCTACATATATAATAGTAAAAATCATAAACGCACCAATTTTCATGCGTTCTGCGACAGCTCCAGAAACAATGGTTGCTGCAGTTGCTGCAAACATACCTTGGAATAAAAAGTCGGTCCAATAGGTGTAGCCTTCATTGTAAGCTAAGTCAAGCGCGCCATCTGCTAATGGAGCATCCAACCCAAATCCAGCAAACCCGACAACGCCGTTAAAGTCTCCAGGATACATTAGGTTAAAGCCTACGATGTAGTAGAGCAATAGACCAACGGTTATAATAAAGATATTTTTAAATAAAATGTTAATTGTGTTTTTTTGTCGCGTAAGCCCGATCTCTAAAAATGCGAATCCTGTATGCATAAAAAAGACGAGTGCCGTACAGATCATCATCCATACGTTATTGATAGTAAGTAATTCCATTGGTTTTATTTTAGTGTGTTTCCGCCTTTTTCGCCGGTTCTAATTCTATAGACTTCATCGATTTGTGATACAAAGATTTTTCCATCCCCAACATCTCCAGTAGAGCCTGCTTTGAGAATGGCGTTGACGGTCACTTCTTCATAATCATCATTAACGACAATAGATAAATAACGTCTTTGAATATCACTCGTGCTGTAAGAAACACCTCGGTACACGTGGCCTTCTTTTTCGTTTCCTAGGCCTGTGACGTCCCAGTACGAAAAGAAATTTACACCGACTTCATGCAGTGCTTTTTTTACACTAGAAAACTTAGATTTTCTAATGATTGCCTCTACTTTTTTCATTGAATTATTTTTTAGTTTGTTTTCAAAAGTAAATAAAAACAAGAGACACCCCCTGAATATTATGGGGTGTGATAGGTGTTTTTATCAAATTAATAAAATTACCCCATTTATAATAATGGTATGACAAGCATTTAGGTTAAAATAGACCAAAAATAAAAACCCCAGAAGCACGAAGCCTCTAGGGTTTTTAACACAAACTAAAAATCACAAACTTATTTTTAATTTTTTGAGAGCATTTAAATGCTCAATAGTATTTTGAAATTAGTCTTGACCTCTTTCTCTTTTTCCTGGATATGCAATAGATCCGTGTTCAGAGATGTCAAGTCCAGCAACTTCTTCTTGTTCTGTAACTCTCAATCCAACAGTTTTCTTAAGGATTCCAAATACGATAAAAGAAAGGACAACTGCCCAAACAGCATAAGCAACACCACCAGTCAATTGTGCAATAAGTTGATCAGCGCCTCCACCGTTAAATAATCCAATTTTAGTATCGCCATCTACACCCCAAAGACCAATTACAATCGTCCCCCAGAATCCAACAACTCCGTGAACAGAGGCTGCACCAATAGCATCATCAATTTTAAGTTTCTTTTCGATAATTTCGATAGAGAACACCACAATGATACCACCAATAAGACCTGCCAATACAGCACCGCCAGCGGTCATGTTGCCACAACCTGCAGTAATACTCACCAAACCAGCTAAAGCACCGTTTAATGATTGTGCCAAGTGTGGCTTTCCGTACCAGATCCAAGTGGTGATCAGTGCACCTAATGCACCAGCAGCAGCAGCAAGGTTCGTAATCAATACGACTGTTGAAGCAGCAACCGCATCGTCTCCACCCCAAGCAAGTTGAGATCCACCATTAAATCCAAACCATCCTAACCAAAGGATAAACACCCCTAAGGTTGCTAATATCTGGTTGTGACCTGGAATAGGCATTACTTTTCCATTTACAAATTTTCCAATTCTAGGACCTACCATGTAAGCAGCAACTAAAGCAGCAAAACCACCTACAGCATGTACGATTGACGATCCAGCAAAGTCAATAAACCCTAGCTCTGTCAACCATCCTGATCCTTGCCATTGCCATCCCCCTGCAATTGGGTAGATGATAGCAGTCATAACGATTGAAAAGATAACGTACGTTGAGTATTTTGTTCTTCCAGCGATAGCTCCAGAAACAATTGTCGCAGCCGTTGCAGCAAACATTGTTTGGAAGAATAAATCAGCCCCTTCGCCTTGCATGATGCCACTCCAGAAAAACCATCCGTTTGTGGTATCACCATACATTAAAGAGTACCCTACAAACCAGTAGGTAAGAGATCCTACAGCAATATCAAGCAAGTTTTTCATTGC
>ENA-OQVM01003337-OQVM01003337.1-marine-metagenome-genome-assembly--contig:-NODE-3337-length-17548-cov-14.964570_pt1 | contig 17548 bp, 19 predicted proteins | sample MGYA00237776_ERZ505498 | MGnify/ENA primary metagenome ERZ505498 (study PRJEB26159, sample SAMN06265151) | marine metagenome | isolation source: Helgoland LTER site | place: Germany:Helgoland, sampling... | reverse complement strand
ATTTGGCTTATTTCTATTTTTTTTACAATTACAATATCTTTTGCAGGTTTAGCAACAATTCCTTTGGGCTGGATAATGCCTAATTTTCAAGATTTTATTCTTTTAGCTTTAATTGGAGTTACTGGAGGTACTGCAAATTTATTACTAACTCAATCCTATAAGCTCTCTGAAGTATCTTTGGTTGCTCCACTAAAATATTTGTCATTAGTTTTTGCTATATTTTTTGGTTACATGATGTGGAATGAGATACCAACTTTTAAAACATTAATTGGTGCATCACTAGTAATAATATCTTCCCTTGTAATTTTTAGAAGGGAAATTTACTATAAACAAAAAATACCTTCAAACATCAGACATGACTAAAACTCCAATATATTGGAATAATGCTAAAAAATATTTATCTAAAAAGGATAAAATTATGAAAAAGTTAATAATCAAATATAAGTCTCCATCTGAAACCATACTCACTTCCAGAAAAGATATTTTTTTTTCATTATGTAAAAGTATTATTGGACAACAGATAAGTGTTATGGCGGCAAACTCAGTTTTTTTAAAATTTAAAAAAAGATGTAAAAATAAAATAACGGCAAAAACAATTTCCAAATTATCAGTTACACAGCTTAGAAGTTGTGGTTTGAGCAGACTAAAAGCCATAGGAATTAAAAGTTTAGCAAAACAAACCCTTGATAAATCATTTAATCCAAAATTAATTCCAAAAATGTCTGATGAGGAAGCTATTGTCTATTTGTCTAACTTAAGACAAATAGGTAGATGGTCAGCAGAAATGATTTTATTGTTTACTTATAATCGTTCGAATATTTGGCCAATTCAAGATATTGGACTTCTTAGAGCAATTTCAAAAAATTATAAAAAAAAATATTTTCCACCAGAATCTTATGTAAGATTATTGAATAAAAGATTTACACCTTATTGTTCCGTTGCTACCTGGTATCTATGGAGAAGTATTGATCCAGAGCCTATTCAATATTAACGCCCTCTATAATTTGTAAATTTCTTTCAGTGGTATCTTTTGCTAAAGCCCATCCAGCTTGATATTCTTTTGAGTCATGACATTTGATAGCTTGCTCATAGCTTGGAAATTCCCAAATGACAGTCCTTGGATAATCCTCACCTTCTAGGGTTTGAAATTTTCCACCTCTAACCAGTGGTTTTCCACCATAATTTTTTAAAATTTCTGTAACTTTTGTTCCATAATTTTTAATATTTTCTTGGCTTCCTATTTTTTTGTATAAAGCTATCCAGTATACTTTCATATTAGTCCATCCATTTTTTAAGTTTATTTTGATTTTCTTGAATAAATTGAGGCAATTTATTTAAATCATATTTTTCTAGTATTTTTCTTTTTTCATCACCATACTTCTTTGACTTTTTATCACCAAACATATCATAAATTGTTTTGTTACTTTTAATTAATTCTTTTATTTTATTACTACCAAGCTCTTCAACCTCATAGTCTCTATGATGTAAATATGATTTTAATTTTAATTCAATATCTTCAGCGTCTTTAATATTTGAAAAATGCCAACCTCCATTTTTTATATAAATTTTATTGATATATTTATTTTTAGAAAAAAATGTATCTATACGCCAGAAAGGATATTTTTTATTTTTAATATTTCTTAGCCACTGAGGACTTTGCAGATCTTTTTTTCTACAAGCTTTTGTTCCAAACCATTTAAAATTTGTAAGGTACCTGTTAAATTTATAGTAAAATATTTCTTGCTCAAACATAATAATTTGATTTTTTATTTTTGATAAATTTATTGAATTAAAGTTTGGTATTTCATCCACATCAGAAATTAATATTAGGTCATCATTTTTTGCTTTTTTTAATCCATTTAATATATGGTTTCTTTGGTCATTTTCTCTCAAATGAGCATTATGTATTAATTTGTAGGATTTTATACTTTCATTATCTGTTTCATTTAATTTAGAAATTTGATCAGGTTCATTTTTATGCTGTATATAAATAATCTTATCTTTAAATTTATTAAATTTTTTAATGTCAAATTTTAACTGTCTTTTAACACCATTATGATAAAATTGACTTTCAACTATTACAAAGAAATCAACGTATTTATCTAGAATATTTAATCTTATATCAAGTAAAAGCTCTTCATCATAAAACATAAAACAATCAAATATTTTCATAATTTTTTTTATTTCTTTTTAAATTCTTTTAATATGATAATAAAATTTATGGCTGACAAATTAATTATCAATTTTGACCAGTATACAAAAATTGTTGAAAAATTAGCAATAGAAATTCATAAAAGTTATAAACCAACAGTATTAGTTGGAATTATGAGAGGTGCAGCACCTATATTGGATATTCTTTCTAGAATTTTAAAATTACCAATCGCTTATATTGTTATCCAGAGCTATTCAGGAAAAGGAATGGAGGATAAACAAGGTCAATTAATGTTTGCTAGAGAGATCAGTTCTTTAGCAGAAAATAAAGATTTTGATAAAGTGTTATTAGTTGATGATCTTTCAGATACTGGTCTAACTCTAAATAAAAGTATTGAATGGTTGAAAAAATATGAACCAACAAAAAATTATATTAATGAAGTTAAAACCGCCTGCTTGTGGAAGAAAAAATCTTCTACATTTGAGCCTGATTTTTGTCCAGTAAAATTAGATTCTGATCCATGGATTGTTCAGCCAACTGAACATTATGAAGAATTATCTATGGAAGAAATAATTAAGAGAAATAAATAGGGCTGGAATTAATCCAGCCCTAAAAATTATATTTTAAGCAACTACAAAGCTAATAAAACTTAGTATTGCAATAACCCATATTGCTGGAGAAGTTGAAGAAAACTTACCAGTAAATAATCTGATTAATGCATAAGATACAAAAGCTAAAGCAATACCATTACTAATACTGTATGTTAGTGGCATAGCTATCATTGCAAGAATAGCAGGGGCTGCTTCACCAATATCGTCCCATTCAATATCAGTTATGTTTCTAACAAAAAGAACAGAAACAAATAATAAAGCTGCACCATCAATTTGCTTAGGCAAACTTGTTGCTAAAGGAGCAAAGAATATGCAGGCCAAAAATAATAGACCAATTACTAAAGAGGTCATTCCTGTTTTTCCACCAGCTTTTACACCAGCTCCAGATTCAACATAACTTGTAACAGTTGTTGTTCCCATCATTGCACCAGCAACGGTTCCAACACTGTCGGCCATCATTGCTTTTTCTATGTCTTGAACTTTTCCATTTTTATCAACCTTACCAGCAACGTTAGCTACAGAAGTCAATGTTCCAGCGGTATCAAAAAAATCAACAAATAATAAAGTAAATACAACAGTTGTCATACCTGCTGTTAATGCAGCTGATAAATCAAAATCAAATAGGTAGGTCATTGGAGGTGGTGAGCTTGCAATCCCATTAAATTTAGCAAGTCCAGTAGCCCATGCAATTATACTGAATAATAAAATTCCAATTATAATGTTTCCTTTAACTTTCATTTTTTCAAGAACAACCATTAAGATAAAGGCAGCACAACCTAATAGAACAAGTGGATCACCTAAGTCACCTAGCTGAACTAATGTGACTGGATTATCAACAACAACTTCCATTATTTGAAGACCAATTATAGCAAGAAATAGTCCTATACCAGCACCAATTCCTAATTTTAAACTTCTTGGAATTGAGTTAATTAACCAAGCTCTGATGGGTGTTAACGAAATGATTAAGAATAAAACTCCAGCAACTAACACAGCACCCAAAGCTTCTTGAGGCGTATAGCCCATTCCAGCACAAACACCAAATGCAACAAACGCATTGATTCCCATGCCAGGTGCTAAACCTATTGGCCATGTTTTTCCATAAAATGCCATTATGAAACAAGCAAGTGCTGTAGCAACAATTGTTGCCGTATAAACTGCTCCAAATTCAAAGAAACCTTTTTCTGGTCCAGCAAATTCACCTGATAATATAAATGGATTTAAAAACATAATGTAGGCCATTGTCAAAAATGTTGTTACACCAGCTATTACTTCTGTTTTAAAATCTGTCTTGTGTTTTTTGTAGTTAAAATATTTATCTAACATTTATCCTCCTAAGATTAGACTTGAGTTTTATTAGAATTTTTTTGTAAATTCTCTTAAAAACCTATGTTTATTAACACAATTCAACTTATAAGTTATATTTAAGCCATATTTTTGGTGCTATCATCGTTTCATGCGAAAATTAAAATATATTTTTATAAGTTTATTTTTTTTTAGTCTAGTGAGTGGTTGTCAAACAATTAAAGATAAAACTGATGAGATTGTTGAAAAAGAAAATACAAAATTAAGTCAATTTATTGGAAAGAGCTCAAATAGTTTGCAAATGGAACTAGGTAAGCCTGATGAAGATTTTAAAAATGATAAAGGAAATTTGGAGCTTGTTTATAATTCCAAAAAATATGGAATACTTTGTGAAAGAAGATTTGAAGTAGACTCGAGCTCTATTGTAATTGGTTTTGTGTCAAATGGTTGTTTTTAAATATTTAATACCTGTGGGGAAGTGCTCCCCACAAGTAAGGTTAATACTTATCTAATTTCAATAAGCTTTTTCTTTTTATATTCAGGTACAATTCTTTCACAGGCGATTGTCAAAAGACCATCTTTTAATTCAGCACCATTAACTCTCACATCCTCTGCAATTGTAAATGATCTGGCAAATTGTCTTTGTGAAATACCTTTATGAATAATTTCACCATCATCAGATTTGTTTTCTGATTTATCAACTTGTTTAGTTCTAACAGTTAATAAATTATCCTCAAACTCAACCTCAACATCATTTTTATTAAATCCAGCCAGAGCAACTTCGATAGCGTAGTTGTCTTTGCCAGTTTTTCTAATGTTGTAAGGTGGGTAATTGGACTGCATGGTTAACCCTCCATTTCCTAGCATATTTTCAAATTGGTCAAACATATCGTCAAAACCAATTGAAAAAGGTCTTAGAGTGTTAAATATAGATAGATCCCTACTTGTCATAGTTTCCTCCTTTGTTAGCAAGGTTAATTTAGTAAGCCCCATTAGGCGACTTACAGTTAATATTTAAGAACTAGTCTGAAAATTTCAAGATGGGATAATTAAATTTTTTTACAAATTTTTAAGGCAAATGCATAATCAAATGCAATTTCTTCAATAGCACCATCACGCCCAGATTTACCACCATGGCCCGCATTCATTTCAGTTTTTAAAAGTAATAAATTATTATCAGTTTTATATTCTCTAAGTTTAGCTGTAAATTTTGCTGGCTCATCAAATAAAACTCTATTGTCACTTAAACTAGTTGTTATGAGCATATGAGGATAGTCCATCTTTTTAATATTATTATAAGGTGCGTAAGAATATATATAATCAAAATGATCTTTTTTATCTTTTGCATTACCAAACTCGTCAAACTCTCCAACAGTTAAAGGTAAAGAGTGATCAAGGTTTGTAGTTAAAGAGTCTACAAATGGTACAGCCATTATAATTCCTAAAAAAAGTTCTGGTGCTAGGTTAACTACAGCACCCATAAGAAGTCCCCCAGCAGAACCACCCATCCCAATTATTTTATTTTTTGAAGTATATTTATTTTCAATTAAAAATCTTGCAGAAGCAATATAATCCTCAAATGTATTTTTTTTGTTAAGTAGTTTTCCATCTTTCCACCATTTCATCCCTCTTTCCATGCCACCTCTTATATGAGCGGTAACCCAAATTATATCTCGATTGATTAAACTTAATTTAGTTGAAGAAAACCCTGGACTCATTGAACTGCCATAAGAGCCATAACCATAGAGTAATAAATGTGCAGATCCGTCTAATTTAGTATTTTTATGTCTTGTTATTGTAAGAGGAACCAATTTTCCATCATGAGATTTGCAATCAATTCTTTCAACTATGTAATTATCAGGATTATGACCAGAAGGAATCTCTTGTTCTTTAACTAATCTTTTTTCTTTTGTACTTAGATTATAAGAATAAACTCTAGACTGTGTTTTTGGTGAAGAATAACTTAAGTATATCTCATCAGTATTTTTATCTCTTTGTTTTAAAGATATACCAGGCACATATACAGTTTCATCAGAAAAAATTAATTCTTCTTCTATTCCTGTAGTGATATTTTTTACAAATAGTTTATCTAAAGCATCAGAAGTTTCTGATCTAATAATCCAATTTTTTAAAAAAGTTAATCCACCAATTAAAACTTCATCTTTTGCAGATATAAAAGTTTTCCAATTGGGATTTTCTAAACTATCACTAATATCTATTTTAAAATCTTCAGCATTTTCATTAGTGTGATTATAAAATTTGCCATCCCAAGAATTGACAGAATATAAAATTCCTCTTTGTCTTTTTTTTATTAATTTAGGCTTAGGATTTATTTCACTTACTTCAAAGTAATACTGTTCGGAGGTATTATGGTCTGAAGAGCTAATAAAAAAGTATTTATCATCAGAACTCAAACTTATACCAACAGTAAAAGCTTCACTTTTTTCTTCAAATATTAACTGATCTTCTTTGACAGAGGTTCCTAATTTGTGTCGATAAATTTTTCTTGGTCTATGGTTTTCATCAAGCTTTGAATAAAATATATATTTATCATCTAAGCTAAAAGTTATACCACCAGATGTCTCTTCTATTTTTTCAGTAATTAATTTTTTTGTGTTTATATCTCTAATATATATTGTGTAGTACTCTGAACCCTTTGTATCTAAAGAGTATCCTAAATATTTATCATTAAAACTAACTTCTAAATCGCCAACACCAAAATATTCAACGTTAAGTTTTTCTTTTTCTTCATCACCATTCCAAATTTCCTCAATATTATTAGTGCCAATTTTTTTTCTTAATTTTATAGAATAATTTCCTTTTGTGGTGGTCTTTGACCAGTATTCATAATCAAAATCTTTAAATGGAAGAGACTCATCATCTAATTTTATTCTACCTTTAATTTCATCAAATAATTTTTTTTGTATTTCTTTGGTGTCAGACAAGTGAAAATCAGTATATGAATTTTCTTCTTCAAGATATTTTCTAACCTCTGGATTAAGTTTTGTATTATCTTTTAAAACTTCTAGAATGTCTGCCTGATGAATCCAGCTATAGTTATCTTCCCAACTGACATTGTGACACGTTTTTATTTCTGATTTTTTTTTGAGTTGTGGTATTTTCATGAAGACAAATTAAATATATGAATATTATTATATATATACTAGTTTTTTTAGGAATTATTTATCTTTTATTAAAATTTTTAGCTAATGCTTCTTCTAAAAAAATATCAAAACATTTAAGAAAATTAATTTTTGTCGGATCAATTATCTTGGCTATAATTCTATTTATAGGTGGAAAATTTTTACTAAGTGTGCCCTTGACGCTTTTGAGTTTGGCTGTAGTTAAATTAAAAGGTCTTTCAATATTTCAATTAATTGGATTATTTAGACTTATTCAAACTCTTAGAAGATCAGGAAGATTTTCGTTTAATCAAAATCAAAATATTAAGAATCATTCAACATTGTCACTAGAGGAGGCTTACAAAATATTAAATCTAGATATTGAGAAAAGAGTAACAAAAGATGATGTTCAAAAAGCTCATATAAAGATTCAAAAAAAAATTCACCCTGATATTTCCCCAGAAACAGCCAGGCTATCTTCAATTGTAAATGAAGCGAAGGATCTAGTCTTAAAAAATATTTCTTAATTTAAAATTTGTTTCAATTGATTAAAAATTTTTATTGGACTAATTTTATCTTTACCAAAAGTGTTATGCGTTACAAAGCTTTCTCCATCAGGCAGAATTGGGTACATCAAGGTATTATAACTCCCATATATTAGTGGCGTGTCTGCCATTAAAACAATTGTTTTAATACCAAGACCTGAAGAAAGATGACTGAAACTTGAGTCATTACAAATAGAGATATCACAATTTTTAATTATTCCTAAAATTTCATAAATGTCTAGATCATCTAAAGGAATACATTTATCCTTAAACTCTGAATTCAATATTTCTTTTAGAATTTCTTGTTCATCTTGATTTTTCCCAGTGGCTAAAAAAAATTTACAACGGAGAGTATTAGATGTTAGTCGAATAAGCTCTATAAATGTTTTAGCAGGAATTCTTTTTGTTGGACCCGATCCTCCAATACCAAGTAAAATATTTTTTTCATCATTTTTAATTCTAAATTTTAGTTTTGCTTCAAAAATAGATTTTTCATTAAGTAAAATTTTAGGATTTTCCTGTATATCTATATTTAATTTTTTTTTTAAAAGTTTTTTCGGGGCATCAATAATATTTTGTTCTTTTTTGTCAAACAAAGGGTACTGATAAACATTCTTGATTCCAGCAAATTTTGCAATCAAATTAAACCTTAATGATGAATTAAAAATAAAAATTTTATCAAATTTGTATTCCTTTAGCTCCCTTACTAATTTAAAAAAACCTTTAAAGCCTTGATGCTCAGCATTTTTTTGTTTATTGCCCTGTTTTAGAATTATGATTTTATCTATTGACTTATCATCTTTTAAAATTTTTTCAGCTTTTGAACTTTCTTTAACAAGGATGTTAACGGGTGTATTAAATTTTTTAGATATAGCATTTATAAATGGCAAATAGATGACCATATCTCCAATCCCCATTTTATTTTGTACTATTAAAATTTTCATATTAGGCTTTTATACCTTTACTAAACTTTTTTTTTATATAAATTTTAGTTATGGGTAAAATTAAGGGTATTTATGCAGCTTCAATGTCAGTTCTTAACGATGATTTAAGTCTAAATATTGAAAAAACTATTGCCCATGCTGAAAAAATCATAGATCAGGGATGCCATGGAGTTGCAATTTTTGGAAGCACTGGTCAAGCACAACTTATTCCAATTAGTGAAAAAATTAGTTTATTAAATAAATTATCAAAAAGTGTTTATAAAGATAAATACTTAATTGGAACTGGTCTTAATTCTTTAAATGAAACTATAAATTTAATGAAGATTGCTAATTCTTTAAAATTTAATGAATTTTTAATAATGCCTCCTGCTTATTATAAGTATGGTGATAGTGAAGTAGTTGAATTTTATTCAAGATTAGTAGATGCCGTGCCAGATAGTAGGATTGTTTTATATAATTTTGAAAAATTGTGTGGTTATAAATTTAGCATCAGTTGTGTTGAAAAACTTGTTGAAAAATTTCCAAAACAAATAATTGGAGTAAAAGATAGCTCATATAACCTTTATGAAAATTTGAAAATTGATAATTTTTCTGTCATGCCAGGATCAGAATTGAAACTTTTAAGAGGACTTGAGAATGGATGTGATGGTATAATTACTGCAACTTGCAATGTCACAGCTAATTTAGCTAGAAAAGTTTATGATGATTTCAGTAAAAAAGAAAAGCAAACAGTCAATGAAACTCTATGTAAAGTTAGAGGTGTATTTGACCAATATAATTTAATTTCTGGATTACATTCATTGATGTCTGATCAAGACGATAATTATAAAAATGTTATACCCCCTATGAGTCTTTTAAATGAAAAAGAAAAAAAACAACTTGTTCATGATCTTAATAAGCTTAATTTTAAATTAGAAGCATTAGAGGCAGCTTAAATGCAATTAGCAAGATTTTTAAATAATATTTTTAAAAAGGATGGCTTTGTATTAATTGATGCTTTTTCTAATAAATATATAATAGGTACACCATTTAACAAGGACCCTATAGTTGTTAGACTACTAAATAAAAAACTACACTATAAACTATTATTTTATCCAGATTTATATTTTGGTGAGGCTTATGCTGAAGGAGATATTGAGATTGAAAATGGATCTTTGACTGATTTTTTAAATATCGCATTAATGAATATTGGCAGAACAGATATAAATATATTTAATAAAATTTTAAATAAATTAAGAGGGTCTTATAGATATTTAACTAATTTTAATTTTATAAAAAAATCTAAAATGAATGTTGCTCATCATTATGATATTTCTGATGAGTTATATGAGTTATTTCTTGATCCAAAAAAACAATACTCATGTGCTTATTTTAAGAATGAAGATGATACTTTAGAAACTGCACAAAATAACAAAATTAATCATATCATAAAAAAATTAAATATTAAGTCTGGTCAAAGGATACTTGATATAGGAAGTGGCTGGGGTTCTCTCGCTATCGATATTGCTAAAAGCATAGATTGTGATGTTACAGGAATTACGCTTTCAGAAAATCAATATAATTTTAGTTTAAAAAAGATTAAGGATTTAGGTTTAGAAAAAAAAGTTCGTTTCAAATTATTAGATTACCGACAAATTAATGATAAATTTGATAGAGTGGTAAGTGTAGGTATGTTTGAGCATGTTGGCCGTAAATATTATAAAAAATTTTTTGATCAGATATTTAATTTACTAGACGAAAATGGAGTAGCAATAGTTCATACTATAGGTTCAGTTGACCCTCCAAGAGACCCTCAGCCCTGGATTAACAAGTATATATTTCCAGGAGGGTACACACCAAGCATGAGTGAGATGACAAAACCAATAGAAAAATCAGGCTTAATTGTATCTGATGTTGAGGTTTTAAAGCTTCATTACTCATTAACTTTAAGACATTGGAAAGAAAGGTTTTTAAGCAATAAGAATAAAGTAATATCGATGTTTGATGAAAAATTTTTTAGAATGTGGGAGTTCTACTTAACATCTTGTGAGATTGCTTTTAAATATGGTGATCAGGTAGTTTACCAGTTTCAACTAGCTAAAAATTACACTTCAACACCTACTACAAGAGACTATATTTATCAGTAATTAATTGATAAATCTAATCTTTTTAAAGTATGAAAAAAATAAAAAAAAAAAAAAAAAAAAAAAAAAATAAAAAAAAAAAAAAAAAAAAAAAAAAAAAAAAAAAAAAAAAAAAAAAAAAAAAAAAAAAAAAAAAAAAAAAAAAAAATTTAAAAAAAAAAAAAAAAAAAAAATAAATTACTTAAAAATATAAATAAAAACAAAAATAAAATAGAAAATAGAAAATAATTTAAATTAACTTTATTAAAATAAATAAAATAAAATATAAAAAAAAATAATATAAAGTACTGAAAAAAAAATGTTAAAATTATGGATAGAAATGTTCCTTACGTACTAATAAGAAAGAAAATTAGATAGAAACCAAACTAACTTAAACCGTTTTAAACTCATATAAATAATATTAAAAATAAACGAACAGTTTAAATAACATAAAAAGGATAAAAAAAATGCATAAATATTATACAACAACGAGATAAAAAACTAAAAAAAAAAATAATATTTTCATTAACCCTAAAGTAATAAAAGAAAATTATTAAGAAATAATAAATAAAAATAAACTGACCCCATTTTTATAAACTTTTAGGGACTAATCATCTAAAAAAAATAAATAAATTTTAGAATATAATAAAAAAAACAAATCGCATTAAATATATTAATATATATTAATCAATTAAAAAACAAATGACCTCACAACTTTATATATTATAACAATACATACAATAGAGAAAAAAAATAAACTTTTTCTTAAGCATTTATAAAACATAATACAACTTAATTGAATAATTTGAATATAATAGAACAATGTAATAAAAATAGAATAAAAACAAAAATACTAATTTAAATAAAAATAAAAAATAACAAAACTTAAAGAATAATGGAAATAAAAAAATAAATTAATACTAATATTAAAATAATAATATAAAAAGAAAAAATAACAAATAAAAAATATTATAAAACCGTAATAAAAAAGAAATTATAAATAAATATAAAAAAACACAAATTATTTTAAAATATTAAATTTAACAAACTTATGAAACAAAAAATAAAGATAATATTTAATTTTTTTTTAAAAAAAAATAAAACGTAACAAACATCAAAAAATAACACAATTAATTTTTAATATAAATTTAAATAAAAAAATTTAATTAATTATGTAACAAAAATTACTTATAATAAATAAGTAAACCATAATACTACTTAACGTGTAAAATATACATAGGACTATAATAATTAATATTGGCTTTAAAAAACAAAAAAAGGGGAGGGGTAGAATTAACATGAATGTGAATCAAAATTAAAAAAAAACAAACCAAACTCGAATAGAAGAGAAAAAATATCAAATGAAGAAAATAAAACAAAGAAAAAATAAAATAATTAGATTATAAAAAATAATGTAACAAAAAATAAAAAAAATATAAGTGAAATTAAAAAGTTTTAAGTAGATAAAAAATATAAAATAAAAAATTAATGTAAAAATAAAACTTAAAAAAAATAAACTATACCCCGCACAAACTGGTAAAATATATAAAAAATAAAAATTTGACAATTAAATAAAAATTAAATAAAAAATTAGAAAGAAATTAAAAAATAATTAAAGGAAACGGGAACAAAAATAAAAACATAAAAAATTTTTATTTAATATAAAAAGAGACACACAATACCCCCTCTTAAGTAAAAAAAAAAATAAAAAAAAAAATGAAGAAGAGCAATCGTAATAAAATTAAAAAATTAAAGGAAAAGATAAAAAATAACAATATAAACAAAACTAAATAAAAAAAGCCAAATTACATCAACAAAATGTCAATATAATAAAGAACAATTAATAAAGAATATAATATTTGTTCTGAAAGTTATTAGTATTAAAAAAATTAAACCTACTAGAACATGGAAACCATGAAAACCAGTAGCAAAAAAGAAAATAGAACAAAATGTAAAGTCAGATATTGTAAAAAAACAAACATTAAATTCGATAATTTGATTTAAAAGAAAAAATAAACCCAAACCAATACATAAAATTAAATTATAATCACTAATATAATTTAATACATTTACATGAAAGAGGATAGCAAAAGTTGAACTAGATAATAATAAAAAGGTGTTAAAAAGAGCTAAACCAAAAGGAAAAATGTTATGCAAATTTAGTAAAAAACAACTTTCATAAGAAAACATTATTCAAAATAAACTTCAAAAAATACCGAAAAAGAAAAAAACTTCGGAAACAACGAAATAGATAAAAAATTGAGAATTTAGGAAAAATTGAATAATAGTAAACAAATTTAAAGTATAAGTATAATAATATAAAAAGTATAACATAGCTAGGAAAAGAATAAAAAAAAAAACTACACAAAATAGAATTTGATATTGAAACATATAACTAAGATATAAAAAAAAACAAAACATTATAAGTGAAAGCAAAAGAGGCAAATAACTTAAGGATAAATGAGTATATAAAATTAAGATTTTAAAAGAAAAGTATTATAATATAAAGAATGAACATTAAATAAATTAAATTTAAAAAATAAATCCAAAGTATAACTATAATAAACATTATAATGATCAAAGGTTACAAAATAACAAAAAGCAAGAACAAATAAAGCAATCAAAATAACACCAAATAAGGCAGATATAGAAAAAACATAAAAATTAAGATCATAAATTAGATAATGACGAGGTAAACCCCATAAACCTAAAAAATGAAAAGGAAAAAATAACAAATTAGAACTAAAAAAGAATACAAAAAATAAGGTGGCAGCATAAAAGTAACTCAAAGAAACTTTAAAAAATGTTGGAAACAGAAATAACAAAGATAAAAAAACACCGACTACGGCACCTAAAGATAAAACATAATGAAAATGAGCAATAACATAATAAGAATCATGAAAAAATAAATTTAAATGACAATTAGATAAGACTATACCAGATAAACCACCAAAAGTAAACAAAAAAATGAAACCAAAGCTTCAAATCAATAAAGGACTATAAATAAAATAATCAGATAAAATTGTAAATATTCAAGAAAAGATTTTTATACCAGTAGGAATAGCAATTATTAAGGTAGCAGAGGCAAAATAAAAACGAGTGTCTAAATCCATACCAGATGTAAACATATGATGGGCTCAAACTAAACAACCTAGTAAACCAATAGAGATTATGGCGATATTTAAACCAGGATAAGAAAAAGGAACAGAACGATTAATTAAATAGGATAAAACGTGAGAAATTATAGCGAAAGCAGGTAAAATTAAGACATAAACTTCAGGATGACCAAAGAATCAAAATAAATGTTGATATAAAAGGGCATCACCACCTAGATAGTTAGAAAAGAAGGAAGTTGAAAAATTACGATCAAATAATAACATAGTAATAGCAGCAGCTAAAACGGGCAAAGAAATTAATAATAAAAAACTAACAGTCAATTGAGCAACAATAAACAAAGGATATTGAAAAAAAGATAAAAAGGAATTTAAAGGTAAAATATAAACAGTAACAATAAAATTAATAGAAGATAAAATAGAAGAAGCACCAGCCAAATGTAAAGAAAAAATAATTAAATCAGTAGATAAAAAGGAAGAAGCTGGAAAAGAGGAATAAGGAGGATACAAAGTTCAACCACTAGAAGGACCGAAATGATAAAAAGCAGAATTCAAAGAAATAATAAAAGAAAAAAACAATAATCAAAAAGATAAATTATTTATACGTGGTAGGCACATATCAGCTAAATGGAAACATAAAGGAATTAAGAGATTAGAAAGACCACCAATACTAAAAGGCATAACAAAAAAAAATATCATATAAACAGCATGAAGTGTAACATAATATAAATATATTACACCGGAAGAGATAAAAGCATAAGGCCAAACTAGAGCTAAACGCATAATAAAAGAATAGAAAAAAGCACAGAAACCCATAATTATGGAGAAAAAAAAATATAAAGAAGCAATATCTTTATGGTTAACAGAAAACAATCAACGCATATTGTAAAGAATAAAAAAAAAAGACAAACAGACATGAAATAATATTAATTAAGAATTATAATATTAAAAAAATTATAATTATAATAATTGTAGCTATAAGAATTATAATTATAAAAATTTTAGTCGTAAAAGTTTTAATCATAAAAATCTTAATTCACATAACTATAAATATAAAAATTATATTTATAAATCCCTTAATTATAAGAAATATACTTATAAGAATTTCAATTATAGGAAATTCAAATATAGGAATTTCAAATATAAGTATTGTAAGTATAAAAGTTGTAAACATGAAAGTTGTAAGGATAATAATTTTAACCATAAAAGATGATGGAATTTAATTTTTTTTAAAGAAGACAAAGGTAAAAGAATAAAAATAAAGCTACCCCACTAATATAGAATAAAATTAAAATGAAAATTAGAATAAAATTTAAGTAATAAAAGTAATACAAAATAACCACATAAAATGCAATTAAAAACAGAAATAAAAAAATATAATCAAGTATCACAAAGGCAAATAATATATATAAAATAAAAAAAAGAAAATACATTAAAGGACCATATACAAAAGAAAAAGAAATAAAAAGTAAGAAAATATTAGAAAATATAGAAAATATTGTAAAAATATAACCAAAACACTAAAAGGAAAGACAGAGGGATTAGCACCTACGAACATTAGCAAGACGAAAAAGAAAATAATATAAACATGAAAGAAATTAAATATAGTTAAAATATTAAAGAATGAATTAATAAAAGGACTATAAAAAAAAAACACCATAATAAATAAAAGTAAAAATACACCAAAAAGTTTGTTATCTATAGAACGTAAACAAGCATAAGGAAATAATAGAAATCAATCAGGATAAATATGCAAAGGTGTAACTAAAGTATTAAAAGATAAGAAATTAGCAGATTCAAAAAAATATCAACTAAAAAAAAAAATAAACATTACAAAAAAAAATAAAAAAAGAAAAACAACGAAAGCATCTATAAATATAAATAAAGGATAAAAAGTTGTTAAATCTAAAATATCATTTTTATTAGTAGAACTAGACAGATTTGCATGTAAATTTATATAATGAAGCAGAAATAAGAATAATAAAATAAAAGGAGTGATAAAATGTAGAAAAAACAACAAAGACAAAGTACGAGTAGATATTGCAAAACTACCAAAAAGATAAAGTAAAATAAGATTACCAAATGGAACAACAGACAATAGAGAAAAAATAACAATAGAGGCTCAATAAGACATTTGACCCATAGGTAAACAATAACCAAAAAAAGCAATACCACAACTTAAAATAAACATGACAAAACCAGACACCAAAACTAGGAAATTATTAGAAGAAGTGTAAAATCAAGAACGAAAAATATGAAAAAACATGAACAAAAAAAATAAATTAGCAAAAGTATTATGGAGAACACGCAAAACAAAATAAAAAAAACTATTAAAAGTATGAAGAATTAACAACATGAAACTGTTAGCTAGATTATTATTGTAAAAAATAACACTCAACAGTCCAGTAATTAAAAGAAAAATGAATATAAATAATAAAATAACACCAAAATTAAAAGAATAATTAATATTTAAAGGCAAATTAGAATAAATTAGAAATTTATAAAATTATTAGAAATAAAATATTAGAGGTAATTAATTTAATAAAAATCAAAAAACGAATATTAAATAACTAAATATAAGAAGAAAAGACAAATAAAAATGATGAAAAAAAATATCATCAATAAAAGAATAGTAAAAAAAAAAAATATAGTATTAAAAAAAATAAAAAAAATTAATAACTATAAATAAAAAAAGGCATTACGGAATGATTAATACCACAAATTTGGGCACAATAAACGGTATAAATACCAATATAGGGTAGTAATAAATATAATGAATGAATGTTACCTGGAACTAAATCTATCATAGTATATAAGATAGGTAGAGAAAAGGCATGTAAAACATCGTTAGAAGTCAGATAAATTTTTAAATTTAATAAAATGGGAAGATTAATACTAACACAATCATAAAAATTAAAATCGTAAGGCAAACCTAAACCAAAAGAATCTAGGAAAAAAAAATCCCAGAACCATTGATTACCAACTATAAAGAAATATAAAGTGGATATATCTGAAAAATTATCAAAATAAAAAAATAAAGGGACAAACAATATCAAAACTAAAACAACAGGAAAAAAAGTTCAAAAATATTCTAACAAAAAATTGTTAGGAAAAAATGTATTATATGATGCACTAAAAAAAATGTAAAGGAAAATGACAATAACAAAAACAAATATAAAAATACATAGAAGAGAAATGAATTGGTGAGTAAAATAAGATAAATTTAATAGGGATAAATAGTTTAAAATAAGAAAAAAAAATAAATATCTAAAAAAAATAGAAGAGTTAAAACAACAAAAATGATTATAAAAAAAATAAAAATATTAAAAGTTATAAAAAAATTATTGAAATTTAAAAATAAAAATCAAATAAAATTAATTTCTATTTCCAAAAAAATAAAAGCTAAAAATAAATTTAGAAAGAATAAAAGAAAATTAAAAGTAAAAATGAAAATATTATAGTAGCCGGCATGAAATGAAAATAGATGAAAATAAGTAAATGAATATATATAAGAAAAGAAAAAAATAAAAAAAAAAATAATTAAGAAAAAAAGTAGTAAAATAATTTAAGTTAGAAAGAAAAAAAAAAAAAAAAAAAAAAAAAAAAAAAAAAAAAAAAAAAAAAAAAAAAAAAAAAAAAAAAAAAAAAAAAAAAATT
>ENA-OQVM01003335-OQVM01003335.1-marine-metagenome-genome-assembly--contig:-NODE-3335-length-17555-cov-15.031983_pt1 | contig 17555 bp, 20 predicted proteins | sample MGYA00237776_ERZ505498 | MGnify/ENA primary metagenome ERZ505498 (study PRJEB26159, sample SAMN06265151) | marine metagenome | isolation source: Helgoland LTER site | place: Germany:Helgoland, sampling... | reverse complement strand
ATGGCCGCGCAGTTAGCTGCTGGCCTTGCGGGTATTGAAGAGCAGTTGGAACTGCCGGCACCCTTGCAGGGTGATGCATATGCCGCAACCAACGCTGAGCAACTACCAAGCAACCTACGTGATGCAATGTTAATATTTAATAAATCGACCATGATGCGAAGCGCCCTTGGTGACGCGGTGGTTGACCATTACTATCGCTGTGCTCAGTGGGAGCAAGAAGAATTCGACAGGGTGGTAACGGATTACGAAATTGCCCGGGGCTTTGAAAGGGCCTGATGTGTTATTTTTCCAAAGGTACATCAGTGCGAACTTCGGATGTTTGAAATTAGGCACTGGGGTAAATCTGAAGGTTTCTCCTAAGTCACTTCCTCAGCATGTACCATTTAACACTGATTGAGCTACTTCCGTAGCTTGGTTGTATATAAATGTTGCTGACTGTATTGTGTCAATAAGACTCAGTTATTAACAAACCGTTACTGAAGCTAATGTGAAGGGGTGAGTACCTACTTAAGAAAAGAGTTTGCTACTCGCGTTGGCATCTAACTTGAGTCTGGCTAAATTGAAGAAGGCAGTAAATTTTACTAGCTAATTTTTACTGTGTGATTAGCAAGATATTTTGGATTCACGCCTTTAACTCTTATCGACCAGCAAAATTAAAGAACACCATAATAGGCAGTATAGGCGGCCAAGCGGATATACTCTTTTTACCTAGCTATTAATGCGAGATTTACTATGAACCGTATAGCACCGGAAAATTGGTATGAGATTAAAAAGATAGGTGATGGAGTCACCTATATCTGTGAACCCTATATAAAGGAATTTTATCGCTGTAATATCTGGCATGTGCGTGGCAGTCAAAGTGACATGTTAGTTGATAGTGGCATGGGCGTTGTGTCCCTGACTAGTTGGGTGTCAATTGTTTCGGAAAAAGATATTGCTGTTGTTGCAAGCCATACCCATTTTGACCACATTGGTTGCCATCATGAATTTAAACACTGCATTGTTCATTCAGCTGAAGCCAAGCTCTTGGCAGACCCCACCCGAGAAAATACACTAGCAAGCCGCTATGCTAAGGATGATATCTTCATCCAATTACCACCACAGCCTTATCAATCAGAAACCTATTCGGTAAGAAAGACCTCAAATGCTCAAATAGTTGAAGATGGTCACATTATTGATTTAGGAAATAGGCAATTTGAAGTTATCCATACTCCTGGCCATTCTCCAGGAGGAATCGCATTATGGGAGAGTAAAACAGGCATCCTTTTTTCTGGTGACTTACACTATGATGGACTTTTGATAGAAGATACCTATCACTCAAACCCATCCGATTATCAAAAATCAATGGAGCGTCTACTGGAATTACCCGTTAATATTGTGCATGGTGGTCACTTTCAGAGTTTTGGTGCACAACGCCACCGAAGTCTCATTCGCAATTGGTTGGATAGTAAAAACCATTAAGGAAGGTATAGTTATGAAAAAACTTAATCAACCAACAGGCGGAAATGATATGCCTCGTTTTGGTGGTATTGCCACCATGATGCGACTTCCCCATGTAGCTAATGCAAAGAATCTTGATGTTGCTTTTGTTGGTGTTCCCTTTGACATTGGCACCTCAAACCGCTCCGGAGCGAGGTTTGGCCCTAGGCAAATTCGCAGTGAATCCTGTTTAATTCGACCCTACAACATGGCGACTCGGGCTGCGCCATTTGATTCGTTACAAATCGCTGATATTGGTGATGTTGCCATAAATACTTTTAATATAGAAAAGTCGATGGACATTATTGAGTCAGCCTACGATGACATTCTTGCACAGGATTGTAAACCACTGACAATGGGTGGTGACCATACGATTGCCCTACCGATTCTGCGATCAATCGCCAAAAAATATGGGCCTGTTGGAATAGTCCATGTCGATGCCCATGCCGACATCAACGATACAATGTTTGGTGAGCGTATAGCGCACGGTACTCCATTTCGCCGCGCGATTGAAGAAAAACTAGTTGATCCCAAACGAATGGTACAAATTGGCCTTCGTGCTACTGGATATGCAGCAGACGATTTTGATTGGCCCCGGGAGCAAGGGGTGTGGGTCGTTCCAGCTGAGGACTGCTGGTATAAATCACTCAAACCATTAATGTCTGAAGTTCGAGAACAGCTGGGTGTTGGGCCAGTTTATATCACCTTTGATATTGATGGACTGGATCCAGCTTATGCGGCTGGCACAGGAACGCCCGAAATTGGAGGCTTGAGCATTCATCAGGGGCTGGAGATTATTCGTGGGTGTCGTGGACTTGAAGTCGTGGGTGGTGATTTAGTTGAAGTAGCACCCGCTTATGATACGACAGGAAATACGGCGTTGACAGCAGCTAATTTATTGTTTGAGATGCTTTGTGTATTTCCAGGTGTGAAGTATCGGGCATAAAGCTAACTGTTATTCAGCCTTCAATACCGTGCTGAGATAGAGCTATCCGCTTCCAAAGACTCAGAGATAGTGGAAGTGGATTTCTTTGTTTGTGAAGGTGAACGTCACATCCAGTTCTCTGGGAAAACTCTGTTTACTTCGATACCAGCTTGGCGACCTTACAACCAACCTCATGAGATATGTGGTTCCAGTTGCACTTTTTAACAGCCTTAATTAGTCAGTGTTAAATTAGATTGGATTATTATAAATAATACCCTGTGCTGTTTGATTACTTTTCATCTCCTCAATAAAAATATATATATATTTCAGATAGGTAGTTCATATAAAAATAAACTTGACTATCTAGTCAGTATTAGTTTTAATTAATTAGACTGAGTAGTCAGTAAAATAATAAAAGCTGGCAATATTACTCGAGTTAAAACTGACTTTAGGGGTAGAGACGATGTGTACAGTCTGTGGATGTGACCCAGCAATAAATAATGAGCATAGCAATAATGTCTCTAGTAACGAATTTACTTCAGAACACGAACATCATAATCATAATCATCATCATCATAACAATCAGGGTCTTCATTATGGGCAAGGTGAAGCGGGTGCGACTGTTGCGGGCTTTAGCCAAAACAAGCTAGTGCAGATTGAACGCAATATTTTGTCAAAAAATAATGGATATGCTGAAAATAATAGACAGTGGCTTGATTCAAATTGTTTACTAGCGCTCAATCTTGTCTCTAGTCCTGGGGCTGGTAAGACAACCTTGTTGGTTGAAACGCTGAAATCCCTTAAGCACCAAATACCAGTTACAGTAATTGAAGGTGACCAGCAAACCGATAACGACGCTGACAGAATACGACAAATTGACGTGCCTGCGATTCAGATAAATACTGGCAAAGGCTGTCATCTCGATGCTCATATGATTGGCCACGCATTACAAGAGGTTACTCTCCCTGCAGGAGGTGTAGTTTTGATTGAAAACGTCGGTAATCTTGTTTGTCCAGCAGCGTTTGATCTTGGGGAAGCATCTAAAGTCGTCATATTGTCTGTCACCGAAGGTGAAGATAAGCCAATTAAATATCCAGACATGTTTGCTGTGGCAGATTTGCTGATCGTCAGCAAAATCGATCTCTTACCGCATGTAGATTTTGATGTGGACCAGGCAGTTGAGTATGCACGGTGTATAAACCCAGATATAGAAGTACTCAAACTATCTGCCAAAACTGGTGAAGGGTTGCAAATTTGGAAAAATTGGATCATAGATCGGACAGAGTCTTTAACAGCTCAATCCACGCCTGTTTCTGTTACAGAAGACACTAAGTATTATGCATGAGCTAGCGCTCGCTCGGAGTCTAATAGAAATAGTTGATGAGTATGCTGCTGAGCGTCATGTGACACATATAAAACAGATTAATGTGCGCCTGGGAGAGATGTCTGCAATGACACGTGCATTGCATTTTTGTTTTAGCTCTGTGGCGGAGGGGACTTCTTGTGAAGGTGCTATTCTCAATATTGAAATAATACCTTTAACAGTATATTGCGGTAAATGCGACGCTATAAAAGCCCCATCAGGGCGGTATAGTTTTCGCTGTCTTGACTGTGGTATGCCCGCTCACAAAGTTATTACAGGGCGTGAAATGCAACTGGCTTCCTTAGAGCTTTTTAAAACAGAAGAGGCCTTTCCTACCCCACCTAACGTTCAGCAATCATTAAGGCTAGAAAGCATATAAATAAGAAAATGAGGAGAAAGCAACCTAATGACATCTTCATCTAAAAATACATGGACACTTGCGCCTCATCAGCATCAAGGACCCCATCAGGAAACTGGTGAAGACGCACATATCCTCTCACCAGAAAAGCATAATGGCAATTTTAAAGCCGAAGGGATCTTAACCTTTATGGGGGCACCATACTGTGCACCTGATCGCCATGAGATTCGTAAAATGGGTGCCAAGATCTGCTTTCTTGGGGCGCCCTGGGATCAGGGCACCATCGTACGTACTGGCACCTCTAGTGGCCCACATGGTATCCGTGAAGCCTCTTCACAATACTTTTCCTACCTATTCGAATATGACGTTGACCTGTTGACCTTTTTTAAAGTGGTCGATTGTGGTGATATCCCTATTGTCCCTGGTAATAATGAACTATCTCAGCAATATATGTGCGATTACGTCACCGAATGTTTGGAAGGTGGTGCGAAAGTGATCTTGGTTGGTGGCGATCACTCAGTGCCTATTCCTGGTGCCCGTGGCCTGTCTCAATACATGAGCCGAAATAAACCAGATGCCAGCATGGGTTATTTGCACGTAGATTGTCACCTAGATGCTGCAGTTGACTGGGCTGGCATTGAAATCACCAACGCGTCAGGTCCGACTGAAACGCTGAAAATGCCCAATGTCAGCAGCAAAAATATGGCACACATGGGGTCACGTAACGGTTTAAACCCAAAGGACTGGATGGATTTTTGGGTTGATAATGACATGCCAATTATTCCTATGTCTGAGGTAATTGAAAGGGGTATTGAAACTTGTGGGCGAAAAATTCTAGACCGTGCTTGGAATGGGACTGAGGCGGTATATCTATCCTGGGATACTGATTCAATGGACTGTAGCATCATGCCAGGTACTAGCTGCCCTGAAAGTTATGGCCTAAATGCCCGCGAATCTATAGCTTTTGCTCGATTAGTTGGAGAGTACGGTGTGGACGTATTCGAGTTAGCCGAGTTGGCCCCAATTTTTGATGTAAGCGACATTAGTGCCAAACTAGCTTGTAACCTAGTTTACCAGTACTTAGGTAGTCGAGCTGCTACGCTGCGCAGCCAAAACCAAGCTCCATGACACTGACAATATAAAGATAATGAATTTCAGAGCTTAATAGGAGAAATTTTTATGAACGCATCAGCAGAACATAACCATTTATTCTCGCCTCTAGAAGGTGAGGATACAGATCACTCCAGCCATATTTCGTTCATGGGTGCGCCTTTTGTTCCCGTCGACAGTGACGATTTATCAAGTAATAAAGCTCCTTATGTCTTTATTGGTGCGCCATTTGATGAAGGCAATGTAGGCAAGCCAGGTTGTGAAGATGGTGCAAGAGAGTTCAGGGTTGCATCCCTGGGAATACCTTCATACTGGTTTGAGTTTAATGTTGACCTAAAGGGTGAAGTTGTGGACGCTGGTGATGTGTCCATGCCGCGTGTAAATCCTGATGTGGCCCGCGAGCGTATTTATAACGCAGTACGTAAAGTATTAGCGGCAGGTAAAATTCCAATTATTTGTGGTGGTGATCGATCGATCTCTATTCCAGCTGCCAAAGCGTTGTCAGATCATCTGGGTGTCGGCAAAAAAATGGGCTACATGCACCTAGGGGCTCATCTGGATATGGCTGACAGGTGGGCAGGCGAAACACACCTGAGCACCAATGCTATGGCCCGCATCACTGAACTTAGGAACTTGGATATGGCCAACTGTGCTCATATTGGTGCCCGAAATGCCTTTAATTCGAAAGACCAAGTAGAGCTAGCCAAGAACCGACATATGCGTTTCTACCCCATGATGGAAGTGCTGGATCGTGGTATTGATGATGTGATGGATGAAGCTGTATCCCGTGTGTGGGATGGTACTGACGCACAGTACCTTAGTGTTAACTTAAATATTCTAGATTCATCAGCTGCACCAGGAGTAACATTTACAGAATCTGGCGGCCTCAATTCACGTGAACTCATACGTGTCGCAAAGAAGATTTCTGATCGTGGGCATATCAGTGTGATTGATGTAACAGAATTGTGCCCAATGACCGATGTGGCAGGCTCCACATCACGCACAGCAGTAACAATTGTGCAACAGATCATGGCAGGTATTCAAAAGGTTCACGGTAAAACACTAGATGAATCGCTGCGTCGTTCAGGCTGGAGATACGATGACTAAAAAGACTGAACTTAATTCTGTTCAACCACTAGCTTAGAAAACGTTTTAGAAAACCAAGAACATATAAGTAAGAAAGTGAGGAGAAAGCAACCTAATGACATCTTCATCTAAAAATACATGGCCACTTGCGCCTCAACAGCATCAGGAAGCTCGTGAGGACATTCATATCCTCTCACCAGAAAAGCATAATGGCAATTTTAAAGCCGAAGGGGTCTTAACCTTTATGGGGGTACCATACTGTGCACCTGATCGCCATGAGATTCGTAAAATGGGCGCCAAACTCGCTTTTACCCTGATTTACCAGTACTTAGGTAGTCGAGCTGCTAAGCTGCGCAGCCAAAACCAAGCTCCATGACACTGACAATATAATGATAATGAATTTCAGAGCTTAATAGGAGAAATTTACATGAATCCAGCAAAAGCCTATGCGCACTTATTTTCCCCTTTAGGCGGTGAAGGTGCAGATAACTACAGATCCCCAAGTCATATTTCATTCTTGCGGCAGCCCTTCGTTTCTCTAGAGGGTGACGATCTAGCTAAAAGTGATGCCCCTTATGTCTTTATTGGAGTGCCATTCAGCGAGGGTAGTGTAGGCAGATCTGGTTCTGAAGAAGCCCCGCTTGCATTTCGTGTGGGGTCACTGGACTACTTTTCGTTCTGGTTCGAGTTTATGGTAGACCTGCATAAGACAGTTGTGGATGCTGGTGATATACCGTTACCCCGCGCAGACCCTAAACTTGCCCATGAGCGTATTTATAACGCAGTACGTAAAGTATTAGCGGCAGGTAAAATTCCAATTATTTGTGGTGGTGACCGTTCGATCTCTATTCCAGTTGCCAAAGCGTTGTCAGATCATCTGGGTGTCAGCAAAAAAATGGGCTACATGCACCTAGGGGCTCATCTAGATATGGCTGACAATTGGGCAGGTGAAACACACCTGAGCACCAATGCTATGGCCCGCATCACTGAACTTAGGAATCTGGATATGGCCAATTGTGCTCATATTGGTGCCCGTAACTCCTCTAACCTAAAAGATCATGTAGATCTGGCCAAGCATAGAGGTCTTCGCTTCTATCCAATGTACGAAGCACTGGATCGTGGTATTGATGATGTGATGGATGACGCAGTAGCCCGAGTATGGGGTGGTACTGACGCACAATATCTGAGTTTAAATTTAAATATACTTGATTCCTCTGCAGCACCTGGTGTAACAGCAACCGAGACGGGTGGTCTGGAGTCACGCGAACTCATGCGTATTGCAAAGAAGATATCTGACTGTGGTCATATCAGTGTGATTGATGTAACAGAACTGTGTCCAATGAGTGATGTGAGTGAATCAACTTGTCGGACAGCTGTCGCAGTAGTCCTGCGAATCATGGCAGGTATTCAAAAGGTTCATGGTAAAACATTAGATGCATCTCTGCGTCGGCCGGGATGGAAGTTTTAACCAAATAAGCACTGGAGCAAAGCTTATCAACTTTGGTATGCATGAGGCAGGATAGCCATTTCAACCAAACTTGGGAGTAAAAAGGCATTAACTCCCTTTTACAAGGTAAAGGATAAAATAATTAAAAATAAATTCTGAGAGGGTTATTTCATGAAGGCTATAAATCATTTATCTAAAAGACGTTTCTGTATGCACTCATTCTCTGCTAGCGTTATCGCGGTAGCTTTTACTAGTATATTAATGCCACAAGCAGCAAATGCAGCGGACGAACTCAATGCACTTGTCTGGTGTGACCACGCAGACCCAAAACTACTCGAACCATTCGAGGCCAAGTTTAATGTCAAGGTTAATGTTAAAACATATGAAGGCACGGGCGCAGCGCTGTCAATTATTGAACAGTCGGCACTAGGTGATTGGGATGTGTTAATGGTTGATGCACCAGACGCACCATCAATAGCGAAGTTAGGACTGCTTGAGCCCTTAACTGATAGTAGCTTACCACTAGATGATTTGTACTCATCGCTAACATCCGCCAATTTTAACAAAGTAGATGGGGTCCGTTATACAGTACCCGAAAAATTTGGTTATTACGGGGTTGCCTATAATCGTGAAAAAGTCGATCCTGCTGATATGAAAACAGCACAGGTAATGTGGAATTCAAAATACAAAGGCCGGATCGCTGTCTATGATTATTACTTCCCAACCATGCAATTGATTGCCATCTCCATGGGTATTAAACCCAATGAAATAAAAATGAATGACCTGCCAAAAATTCGCGAAAGACTACTTGCGATGAAGGAAAATGTGAAAATGGTTGGTGATATTGTAAGTGTGCAAAATGCGCTTGTGAACGGTGATGTGGACATAGTTGTCAGCGGTGCAGAGTTCGTTGTTTCTAACTTAATGCCCTCCATGCCTAATCTTGATTGGACTATATTTGACGAGGGTGGCCTGATATGGATTCAAGGTCTCAGCATATTAAAAGGATCTGAAAGGAAAGACCTTGCATTGGAATTTATAAAATATGTGGTGAGTCCTGAAGGACAGAGTAATTTGGCGACCTCTGAATGCTATTGGGCGATGCCTGCTAATAGCAAGACTATCCTAAGTGACGCAGAAAAAAGTATTTTGCGCTGGGACGAGCAGCAAGGGTTTCTTGATCGTTCTGTGCCATCAACTATCAGCCAGGCTGATATTGATTCCGAAATGCTTGATATATGGACAGAGTTCTTGCAGAAATAGAGATGTGAAGTTTCTGTAACTTTATCCCAGATATAGTCTGAGTTTTTCATCTATATCTGGGACTCATGAAAATAAATTAAACATGCTTTGGGAGGATAGCAGATGTTATCAAAGGCCAGACTGACCAAAAGGAAAGGATTTGAGTTCACTCGTTGGGCAGTTCATCCAGCACTATTATTTACATTTTTGTTTTTTATTTTGCCACTCTTGGCTATGCTTATTGTTAGTTTCTGGCAGCGTATCGGTGGCAAGCTTACTGCAACATGGACGTTTGCTAACTACAATAAATTTTTCAGTAAGGATTATCTCGTTGAAGCCCTAGTGAATTCAGTTGAGGTCACATTAACCGCCACAGTGATTAGTGTTCTTATTGCTTATCCCCTCGCATATATTTTGGCCTTTCGGGTACCCGTGCGCTGGCAACGATTCGTCTTGATTTTCACAATACTACCCTTTTGGACTGCCTACGTGGTGCGGTCCTATAGCTGGCTCTTGGTCATCTCAGAAAATGGTATTATTAACGTGATAATGACCAGCCTTGGATTAATCGATCAACCCTTGGAGATGGCTTATAGCCGCGGCGCTACAGTTTTAGGGTTTGTGCACTTTTTTACTATGTTAATGACACTGACAATCTATGCAAATCTAGTGCAAATTAAACCAACGTATCACAAAGCTGCTGCAGACCTTGGGGCGAGTCCCCTACAAATATTCTTTCGTATTACGTTACCACTCAGTATTCCAGGTGTTGCAGTTGGTGCATTTATTACTTTTGTAATTGCCATTGGAGACTACATCAATCCACAAATTCTTGGTGGTGGTAACGAAGTGCTTATACCACAAGCTATTATCCTGCAGGTATCACGGGCAGCAAACTTCCCTATGGCCTCAGTAATGAGTGTCATGCTTATGGTTGTCGTTATTGTCGTTTACTTCGTATCTGCGAAGCACTTAAAGATGGAGCGAGTTTAGTTATGCGGACATGGGTACGAAATACCCCAGCAGCCATCTATCTTCTAGTGGTATTGGCTTTTATCTATTTACCCGTTGTGGTTTTGGTGTTATTTTCATTTCAAGATGGTCCCTTACCTGTGCCACCCTTCAACGGCCCCAGCCTACATTGGTATGAAAAAATGTTTGGCAACGAACGGCTAATTGCGTCCCTGATCAACTCAGTGGTTGTTGCAATTTTATCGGCAGTTGTTACCACATTCCTCGGTTTTCTTGCAGCTTATGGAATGGCACGCCGCACGCCACGGTTTGCTGGTGGCATTCGTTTTAGTCTAATGGCTCCATTGACAGTGTCTTACCTGATCATTGGCATCGGGTTACTGATAACCCTCAACATTGTGGGGATCTCAAAATCACTATTTGCTGTAGGTATTGGCCATGTAGTGATCAACTTGCCACTTTGTTTTGCGATTATCTACTCTCAGTTTGGTGATCATACACGTAATATTGACGATGCTGCACGAGATCTAGGAGCCAGTGATTTTCAGACCTTACTTCACGTAATTGCTCACGTTATGAAACCATCTCTTTTTGCATCATTCTGTTTGTCAGCGACACTTTCGTGGGATGAATTTATTATTGCTTTTTTACTTAGTCGGTTTGATGTCACCTTGCCAGTTATTATTTTTGAAATGCTTCGTTCAGGTCTAACACCTGAAGTTAATGCCGCTGGCACTTTAGTTTTTGCGATCTCAGTAACCACTGTTATCGCTGCAGCGATTACTGTTTCAGCACTTACTTCTGGAAGGAAAAAATGAAGAATGACATTTTAGTTAGTTTAAAGGGTGTTACTAAGAAATATGGTAATGTTACTGCCGCAGATAATGTAAACCTTACAATCTCTCGAGGCGAATTTCTCGTTTTGCTTGGGCCTTCTGGAAGCGGCAAGACAACCATCCTATCTATGATGGGTGGTTTCACAGTGCCTACATCAGGGCAGATAATCATCGATGGTGAGGACGTAACTGAAACTCCACCAGCATTGCGGCCAACAGTTACCGTATTTCAGGATTACGCTCTGTTTCCACACATGTCTGTGCTCGAAAATGTCAGTTTTGGCCTTGCGATGCAGAAGGTTCCCAAGGCTGCTCGTTATAAGCGTGCTGAGGAATGTATCGATACTGTGGGACTCACTGGGTATGGCGACAGAGGTATACATCAACTGTCAGGTGGCCAACGCCAGCGCGTTGCACTCGCTCGCGCAATTGCAGTGGAACCTGCAGTTTTGCTGCTTGACGAACCTTTGGGTGCGCTTGATTTGAAGATTCGGCGGCAAATGCAAGCAGAATTGGTGCATTTACAAAAATCATTGGGTGCTACTTTTGTTCATGTTACACATGATCAGGAAGAAGCTATGAGCATCGCTGATAATATTGCCCTAATAAACAATGGTAAAGTTGAAGATTATGGTCCGCCAGATCGTATATATTTGAGGCCAGCAACTTTATTTGCTGCTAATTTTATGGGTGATAGCAATCTTATTGAAGGGACCGTACTAAATAATGACAATAATCAGGTCGAGGTTGATACTAGCTTTGGTAAACTAACCATCAGTGGTGAAGCGAAGCAGGGTTCCAATATCCATATATTACTTCGTCCAGAGCAAATTAGAATTGGGGTTGCCAGCAATAAAAAGGGGGTTTCACTTGGAGAGGCAAAGGTTAGAGAAGTGGTCTTTCAAGGGACGCACAAATTGTGCCATGCTTATTCTGGAAAACAATTTAAGTCTAAAATTATGTTCCGTGTATCTCCCGATCATAGCGTGGTAGCGGGGGACATTTTGAGTCTTCATGCGCTTGAACCCGATGCTGTATTATTGAGAGATTAACTGTGGAAACAACTGATATAAACGAAAGCAACATATTATCAAGAAAGCAAAGCACTAAAGGCAATCATCGTAGCAAAAGCCTGATGAATGCTGCGATAGATTTATTCATTGAACGTGACTATTCGAAAGTCACTATTCAGGACATTACAGCACGCGCTGGGGTTACTCATTCGCTAGTATATTATCATTTTAAAAATAAGGAAGAATTATTCAATCGCGCGGTCAGGAGTCTGATTGAGGAGACAATTGAATGTTATCAGGAGTCTCGTAAATATCATGATGATCCAATAGATTTAATTGAAGACTGGTTTTCTAGTAATGTCACACTTGCTGCTAGTCTTCGCAAGTTGGTCAGAATTATGTTTGACTATTCAGCCACACGCAAAGGCTCACCATCTATTTCAAAGGCAATTACAAATTTTTATGATGAGGAATACAAAATATTGGCTGAGAATATAAGACAAGGCATCGAACTGGGCTACTTTAAGAACGTTGACCCACTTTTTATAGCGTCTTTTGTATCGACCCATATCGATGGCATTTTTTATTGTTCTTATATTCATGATAATACTGATATTGGGCCAGCAATGAATGATTTAAAAATAATTCTCTGGGAAATTCTTGGATATAAAGTCAAATAACCTAACTTTAAATGCTTGGTGCAGTTTCAAGGTAATACCTACTACAAATATGTATAAGGCATGCTCTGAAGATCAGATTCAGGATGCTGTCATACATTTGGTTGATAAATCTAAGCAATTAACGACAGTTACAATGACTTACGTTAGTCAGATTTTTGTGCAAACGTAATACATACAAATAAAAAAGGCTAAGAAACCATGTCAGAATATCTAAAGGGAATTTTGCTCACTGCAGCAGGCGTGTTAATACTGAGTATTGATAGTTTGTTAATTCGGTTAATTGCGGCAGATTCTTTTGATCTCCTGTTTTGGCGTGGTTTATTGATGAGTATTACCATCTCTATCGTGCTCATAATACAAAGATCTACCAGTTCTCGGTTACCTATGGACGCGGTAAGCCTTAGATCTTCCCTTTTTATGGTTATCCACATTGTAGGTTTTGTGATGGCTATCAATTTGAGCAGTGTGGCCAATGTTCTGGTGATTCTTAGTGCTGCACCACTGTTCGCTGCCATGCTCGGCTGGATATTTTTACGTGAAATGCCCCAACCTATTACTTGGGCAGCCATCTTCTTGTCGATGATAGGCATTGGTTGGGTATTAACAGGCTCGTGGTCTAAGCCCAACTTTACAGGTGACTTGTTGGCCTTAATCTGCTGTATTGCTTTGGCTGCTAGGTTTGTTAATGATCGTTCGGTAAGCCATAGAGATATGACCCCATCTTTAATCGTAGCGGGGCTAATTTTGGCTCTAGTTAGCTTCTTTGCTGGTAATCCTATGGGGTTTTCTGGCGATGGTTGGTGGTATATGGTGGCGTTGTGCCTGATTGTGAGTCCATTGGCCTTGACCTTGATCACTATTGGTCCAATGCGTATACCTGCTGCTGAAGTAGGTATGTTAATGTTACTAGAAACTGCAGTGGGGCCATTTTGGGTCTGGTTATTTCTCAGCGAAGAACCTAGCTCCAAAGCCTTACAGGGCGGTTCCTTAGTGATAGGCACCTTACTTCTCCATAGCCTACATCAATGGCGCCAAAATCGACTTAAAGCTATTTAGTAGCGAAATGGTAAGTGCTTTGTCTTTATCGGCCTGTTACGTAAACACTCCACTACATATTGAATATGGCGTTTGGCTGTTACCTCAAACTGTTTTTGCTTGTTATAGCCCTTGGGTCTTAAATAGAGGTCTAGAGCCTCATTCAAAGTAATAGCATGAGAAGCGTCACCAGCAGAAGGCATTAACTTATTTGAAGTAGGGATTTCCATTTCAGACATTCTCAGTTTAAGCCAGTAATCTTCAAGCTTCGCCAACACTGAACGGGCTGCATAACTAGCTTTTGAAACACTGCGAGTATGAAGGCATAACACTAGACAATTTGTTTGGTAATGATTTTGTAAATCTTTCGGAACTCGCTTACTAAAGTAGTAAACTCAATTTTTAAAAAAGGTATAGGTTTTATTTTGGTCTACCATATGGTCTACCCCTCGTTACATAGTTGACGAAAGGCCATTTAAATCAGATGGTTACATGGATGATATGGCGCGCCAGGAGGGAGTCGAACCCCCGACCAACAGGATCGGAATCTTTTAATTTAGTGGTTGTGACTGTATGCTAATGAAATATCATACTGAATAAGCTTTTGTTTTAAATGATATTATGTATTTACTTGTATGTGACTAGATCTGGCTGTATTGTATAAACGGGGACCAAATAGGGGACCAATTTTTACAAAGCGGGGACCAAACACATGGCCAAACTTACCGACACCATGATCAGAGGCTTGAAACCCGGCAACAAGCGCAGTGAGTCGCTAGATGCTGGCGGTTCTTTGCTAATCAAATGCGGAAAAGGTAAGCGACCCATAAAAACATATTATTTCCGTGATCGAAGCAATGGTAATGACATTACGGTTAAATTGGGCACTACTGACACCCTCCGGTCTTTGATTGAAGCAAGGGAAGCGGGCAGAGACATGGCTAAGATGTCTGCAGAAGTATCTGACCTGAAATTTAAACTTAAAGAAGAAAAGCGCGAGACCAAAGAGGCCGAGGTCAAAGCAATCCGTGAGCGTCTACGTCTTGATAACCTAGGCACACTGGCGCAGCTTTGCGAAGTATACCGCGACAAGATGGCAGCCGAAGACAAGTCGTCCTACGCAAAGGTCTACGCCGCTCTAAAGCGCTATGTACTTAACCCTTACCCCCATTTGGCAATAAAGAAGGCCAACTTGATTACCGCTGACGACATGAAGATGGTTCTTAGGGCTATGTTCGACCGCGGCATTACCACTACGATAAATCGAACGCGAGGCGACCTGCATGCAGCTTTCAATGTTGGCCTTACTTATGACCATGATATAACCATCCAGCGCACCGACAATCTTTGCTTTGACATAAGCTCGAACCCTGTTGCCAAAGTTAAAAAGATCAAACAATTTGAGCGGGCGCTAAAACGGTTCCTAAACCCCGAAGAGCTGCGCATTGTATGGGACTCATGCGAAGAATACATGAATCCAGTTTATGCGAGCCTTCTCAAAATCATGGTTTGCACAGGCTATCACCCAGCAGAACTAATGCGACTCACAATTGATGATATTCAGTCTGAAGACAAGGCTATATACATGACCAAAACCAAGTCGGGAGTGCCTAATCTAATCCCTCTAAACCGATTTGCGTGGTCTGAAATACAGAATCGAATAGCAAATACCGACAGCAGTGGCTTATTATTTCCTTCTCGAGTATCAAACCCTAAGGGCGACATATACTCAAGAGTAAGCGTACTATCAAACCAGGTAGCAGACATGCGTACTCACCTGTTAATTGAAGCGTTCACACCCAGAGATATTCGCCGCACAGTAAAAACGTTAATGGGGAAAGCTGGCATAACCAAAGAAATGAGGGATCGAATACAAAACCATGCTGTCAGTGACGTTAGCGACAAACATTATGATCAATATGAATATATGCCAGAAAAAAGAGCAGCCATGAAAACCTGGGAACGTTGGTTAGCAAAGCATGTTATCGAGCCTAAAATAGAGCAATCGAAAGTTGTACCAATAACTGGCTAACCAAATTTATGCACCCAGGTTTATTGCCAGTTCGGTGAGTCACCTTTTAATCTTGGTGCAGTAGTATTTATTCCAGATCCCATAGGCGTTGAAAATGAACCATTCTAAGAGCCCAAAACAGCCTCATCGATTTGAAAGAATCATACCCTCAGAACCCATTAAGGCTCCTTTTACATATGACATTTGCCAAACAATTCTAAAAAGCCTTAACCAAAAAGAGGTATTACTACCTGTCACTTCAGAGGCGATCAGCACACTCAAACAGCTTAATGAAACCACAGCATTTATTATGCTGATTAAACAAAGAGCCAGCTTAAATGATATTAATACCAAAGAGGGCTACACCGGGGCTGAAAGGAAAGTCATTCATAAAAAAATTTCAGGCCAAGCCCAGGCGTTATTTAACTCATTGACTACACTTGATCGAGATGTTTTGCATGACTGGTGTACAGAAGATTTATTTACAGCAGATAATAAGAATAGCTTCAGCAGTACAGCAAGGCTGCCAGATTATGAAGCAGAGAGGCAGTTTTACGAAACCATTGGTGCACTGGCTAAAACTGCTAAGGGTTGTGCAGAAAAATCCGAAACAGAGCTATCCAGAATAAGTGGTAATTTAGAACCAATGCCTGGCATTGACATCGCTCTTGAGGCAATTACCAACATGTACGTTGAACTTACCCACAAAAGCCCTACAACTACCGGACCAGTCAACCAAACTACGTTTGAGATATTTGCCCAACAGTGTCTAAAAGTAATGGAATACAAAGGGGTTTCAGATAATGCACTAAGACACCGTATCAGAAAATCAAGAGCAGATTTTTCTAAAAATTAATAAAAATTCGCCTTATACGTCCCTCAAATTAGAGTATTTAATAGGTATACCTTAATCAACAAACAGGTATATCCCAATGTCTAAGAAGCAATATATTACCGCCAGTTTAGCCAACACTCATGAGTGTGCTGACAAGCTCGGTTTTGCATCATCCACTATCAGAATGTCTCGTGTAACTGGACTCCTCGCCGGCGTCCCAGCGCCAACCTATCGCAAGATTGGGCGCAAGGTCGCTTATGACCATGTAATCCTTGATCAATGGCTAAACCAGTTCGCCAACCAACCTAATACAGCGGGTAGAGGGGTTGAGAAATGAGCAAAAGAAACAGCACACAGCATAGTGTTGGTAACACTATGAAGCCATCACTTAACGACTTCAACATTGAGTACGATGTAATCACCTACCAAATTAACCAGCGCGTTATTAAGTCTGGCGTCATACAGAAACAGCGTCTCGTATGGGACATTCCCACATATAACCAAGCCCGTTTAATACTCGCTAAACTTAACATCAAGTCCGCTAGCATATACCAAAGGGTCAACCATTATGGCAGCGACCAAGAGGCCCAAGAGCGCCGTATAAGCGCTTTAGAAGATACGGGGATAATGACCAGTATTGATCTAGCACTACCCGCCAGCAACGAATCTAGCGGGGTGGCACTATGAACAGTTTGGATGTGTTGGATCGTCTAGAACAAGTTACTGGTGGCGTCGGAAAATGGATGGCATGTTGCCCTGCCCATAACGATAAATCGCCTAGCTTGGCAGTTAGCGAGGGTGACGACAGGGTATTGGTTCATTGCTTCGCTGGCTGCGAGACTACCGACGTAACTGCAGCCATAGGACTAAATGTAGCTGACCTATTTTATAAGAAGTTAGCGGATAGTGATCTAACCGAGGGGAAGCGCAGGCGATACGAAGAAGTTCTGCTAAGGGAGTGTATTCAAGTCGCTGTAATAGACTCTGCAGAAAAAAATGAGCGCTCACTTACGTCTAAAGAAAAGAATCGCCGCCACCTTGGACACCAACGTATAAGCAAGATTGAGGGTCTATTAAATGAATAATTTAGCCTCAAAAATCAATACGACTTTGGCCGAAGTGGACGCGCTACCAATTAAACCACCAAAGGTAGAGCTTCAATA
>ENA-OQVM01003334-OQVM01003334.1-marine-metagenome-genome-assembly--contig:-NODE-3334-length-17558-cov-18.501173_pt1 | contig 17558 bp, 9 predicted proteins | sample MGYA00237776_ERZ505498 | MGnify/ENA primary metagenome ERZ505498 (study PRJEB26159, sample SAMN06265151) | marine metagenome | isolation source: Helgoland LTER site | place: Germany:Helgoland, sampling... | reverse complement strand
TCATCTAAATCACTTAACAATGCCGCCCAAGCATAAATTTCTGGCAGTTCAAAACGGTAAAAATATTGCATGGCTTGTAACTTACCTTTATAAAAATCACGATCTTGATCATGCTCGGTATTAGCCAAACCAGCCTCGGCAACTGCGCCTAATTTCAACCAAGTCCAGGCAATCACAATATTGCCAAACATATCCAGATACTTAACCGAATTTGATAACGCTAAATCAATATTTCTTTCAACCATGGCTGCCGATAACAACTCTGTCGTTGTCGTAAGCTGCACACAGGCTTGCTCTAATTGAAAAGCGAAATCCTTTAAGTACTCACTGTCCTGAACCGCAGCAATACTCGCATGTATTTCTGACAATACGGCTTTAAAACCTGCACCCTCTTTTATCTGTATTTTTCGTCCCAGCAAATCTATCGACTGAATACCCGTAGTCCCCTCATGAATGGGATTTAATCGATTATCACGATAGAACATTTCAACAGGATGCTCGTTGACATAACCGGCACCACCCATCACTTGAATCGCCATTGAGTTAGCTTTACAACCATACTCCGAAGGCCAAGTTTTAATAATCGGTATTAGGGTGTCTAACAGCAAGCTCGCATATGCTCTGCGCTCTGGGGAGTCTGAAGTTTTAATATCATCAACCAAATGGGCGCCGAACATACATAAAGCAAAACCGCCTTCTGCATAAGCTTTTTGCGCTAACAACATACGCCTTACATCAGCATGTTCAATAATATTCACTTGAGGCGTTAGAGGATCTTTACAAGAAGGCAAGCGCCCTTGCGGACGTTCTTTAGCGTAGTCTAAAGAATATCGATATCCAGCCAGCGCATTAATAGCTCCCGAAAACCCAACCATAATGCGCGCTTCATTCATCATATGAAACATATACATTAGGCCTTTATTTTCATCGCCAACCAAATAGCCTGTGGCCCCGCCATTCTCACCAAAATTTAAAGCGGTAGATGTTTGGCCGCGACCACCCATCTTATGAAACAAACCAGCTAAGGCAACGTCGTTGCGCTCACCTAAAGAGCCATCATCATTCACTAAAAACTTAGGCACAATAAATAATGAAATACCTTTTATGCCTATCGGCGCGCCTTTAACACGCGCCAAAACAAGATGCACAATATTGTCATTTAATTCATGGTCGCCACCAGAAATCCAAATTTTATTACCCACAATGGCGTAAGAGCCATCGTCATTCAGCTGAGCGCTGGAAGTGAGATCCGCCAAACCTGATCCAGCGTTAGGCTCACTCATTGCCATGGTGCCGGCAAAGCGCCCTTCGCGCATTGGCAATACCCACTTGTCTTTTTGTGCCTGACTACCGTAGGCATCTATTAAGTTCGCATTCGCAGTGGTTAAGGATACATAGCCTAACGATGTGCTCGCTGCTGCGGTAAGCCAGGCATCCGTACAACTAGCAACCGCTTCAGGTAATTGCATACCGCCTAAATCGTAATCGGCACGCGCAGAAGCCAAGCCCGAAGCTACAACAGCATCTAGACCCATTTTGATTTCCGGTATCATGCTAACGATACCATTTTCAAACATAGGCTGATTGGTATCCGCTTTAGAGCGAATCGGTAAAAAATATTTCTCAGCCACTTGTTTGGCTATCATTATTGCCGCATCAAAAGTCTCACGATTATGCTCACTATAACGCTCTCGCGTGGCTAATGACTCAACATCAAAAACCTCGTAAAGTAAAAAATCTAAATCACGCTGATCTAAAATAGGTGCGGCCATAGGTCTCTCTTACTGATTCTTATTACTGATTCTTATTACTGATTCTTATTACGGGCTCTTTTTACTGGCGGCGCCAAGCAGAAAAAAATAAGCGGCTCTAGTTCATCGACTCACGAAAATCATCCATCGTCGATTGCATTACCGACGAACAACCATTTTCTATTTGCAGCTTATGCATTTGTGTACGCGGCAATATTTTCTGAAAATAGAAGCGCGCCGTTTCAACTTTAAGTCGATAAAAAGCATTGTCATTATCATTACTGTTATGCAATGCCACCGTAGCCATACGCGCCCACATCCAAGACATAATGACATAACCTGAATACATCAAGTAATCAAAGGCACTCGCGCCCAACTCATCAATATCACCACCTGCGCTAACCATAATAGCTTGAGTGAGTGATTGCCATTCTGTGATCTGCGCTTCTAATAAAGATCTAAACTCGTCATCAATATCCGGCAGGCTTGTCTGAATAATATCAACAAAGGCATTAAAAGTTTGGCCACCATCAAGTAACACTTTACGACCCAATAAATCCATCGACTGAATGCCCGTAGTCCCTTCATACAATGTCGCAATACGCGCATCGCGAATATTTTGCTCCATACCCCACTCACGAATATAACCATGGCCACCGTAAACCTGAACACCATGGTTAGCCGATTCGATACCGCATTCGGTTATAAAGCCTTTACTGATTGGCGTTAACAAACCCATTAATTTTTTAGCCAGTGGATCCCCTTCTTTATCAAGATCTGACAACTGCGCTAAATAATAAATAAACGCACGTGATCCTTCAGAAAACGATTTAATGGTCAGTAACATGCGACGCACATCAGGATGAACAATTAATGGATCGGCTGGACGCTCAGGTGCTTTCGCACCACTTAATGATCGACCTGACTCACGCTCAAGCGCATAAGTCATAGCGCCTTGCAACGCCAGCTCAGAATGCGTAAGCCCCTGCAATGAAGTATCAAGGCGTGCTGAATTCATAAAGGTAAACATGCAATTTAAGCCACGATTTTCTTCGCCAATTAAAAACCCTTTGGCGCCATCAAAATTCATAACACAGGTAGGATTAGCATGAATACCCATTTTATTTTCGAGTGAGCCACAACTTACCGCATTAGCTATTAATGAGCCATCGGCTTGCGGCAAACGCTTAGGCACAACAAACAATGAAATACCTTTAGTACCGGCAGGCGCACCAGGAATACGGGCTAATACAATATGAACGATATTGTCGGTGTAATCATGATCACCGCCAGAAATAAAAATTTTAGTGCCCGTAATAGAATAAGAACCATCATCATTGTTCTCGGCACGAGTTTTTAAAAAGCTTAAATCACTGCCGCATTGTGGCTCCGTTAGGCACATTGTACCCGTCCATTCACCAGATACTAATTTGGGCAAATAGGTAGCCTGCAACGCTTCTGTACCATGAGCAATCAGGGTATGCCTTGCACCTGAGCTCAAAGCCGTAATCATCGCCCAAGCGTGATTAGCCTCGCCCATTAACTCTCCTATCGCAAGACCTAGAGAGTGAGGTAAATTCTGCCCGTCAAAGGCTTCTGGCATGGTAAGCCCAGCCCAACCGCCTTCAATAAATTGTTTATAAGCGTCAGCAAAGCCCGCTGGCGTAGTTACCCCTTCAGGGCTCCAATGGCAACCTTCCTCATCACCACTTTGATGCAGCGGAGCCAATACTTGCTCGCTGAATTTAACTGCCTCGCTAAGAATCGCATCACGCAGATCTCGGGTGACCTCCTCACTGCTTGATAGTTGCTGATAGTGACTATCAAAATCGAACAACTCATTCATCACAAAATCGATATCATTTCTGGGTGCTTTATAAGCGGGCATTGATTTTTTTCTCCTGGACCAGCTGTTCATTATATGGGCTACATAAATACGTTGAATGCTGTATTTTATTTATATAGTCAACTTCGATTAATTTTTCGCACATGTTTTTTATCAACGGGCAGATTGTGTCGATTTGATATTTTTAATATCTCGACGCGTCCGATACATGTTTGCCTATTAGATAATAAATAACGCGTTGTTAATTTATACCGGCAACGTTAAACCCAAGCATTTTAAACCGCTAGGACGGAATTAACCGAGCTAGAGAACATGTTTATCGCATGAAAACACTGAAACAAGACCAGCGGGGCCTATCAACCAACAGAGTGTAATATCGCTCTAACAAATCATCAACCATTCTCGCATTACAAATAGATCATCAAATGCATTAAAACGAGCTAAGGATAAACACTGATTATTAAGCTAATGATATATCGTTGAAGATAGGATTTTATGATGCGTTAACGTCTCCTGAAATCGAACTGCTTTTGTTAACATTTTTACACTTAGAGCGCTCATTATTTATAAAACAATAACGTCAACCCTCCGTTACTAAGAGACGCCTGCAATCACCATTAAGTATCAACGCAAGCAGAATCTAACGTTTAATATTGTCTGCGACGTGACATCTATTCTTATGTAAGTACCCGTTAAAAAACGTTAACAACTTTAGCGTTAAAAAATATATAAAACCATATCGCTTATTGCTTAAAAACGCATTAACTAAGGCGTGACGAATATAAACCTCAAAATATCGCTAAATTGTGATCAAATCGTGCAAACCGGATGATTATAAATAATAATCATTGCATTGCGCCCCAAACACTGTAGGTTATGAATTGAGCTATAAAAATATAAAAACTCAACAGATACACTTCTTATAGCTTTAAGAAGTAAAACAAAAGGCCTAAGCATGAAAATTAAACCTGCCGTAATAACAGCCAACTCTTCACTAATATGCTTTTTCGCCGCCTCCTATTGTCTGGCACAAAGCACGCCTTCTGAGTTCGCTCAAATGAGCTTTCAAGAACTTTTGAATCAGAGTATTTATGATACCGAAGAACAACAGAACCAAACGTCACCTTGGACGCTAAACTATCAATACAAAACGGCAAAATTTGAAGGATACCTTGACGGTACCAAATCACTAAGCTTCGACGATGTGCTAGGGCCACCCTCTCCTGGCTCCGGTAAAACGTTTCCTGTAGTACCTACAACTATCACTCAGACGGCCCATATTTTTACGGCTGGCTACCAACTTAATGAGCAATGGCAGGGGTATATTTCTGTTCCCTATATACAACAAAAAACTGACCATATAGCTCTGAAGCCTGGCTATGAAACATTTACCATTGAAACTGATGGTTTTGGCGATGCTGTCATTTCAGCGAGCTACACCTTGAATTCTGAATCATGGGTACTTTCACTTGGAGTAAGCTTACCCACGGGGTCGATTGATGAACAAGGCGACACCCCCAGAGACACGGGTAATCAGCAAGTGCCCTACACCATGCAGCTGGGCTCAGGCACCTATGACTTCCCTGTTGAACTAAGCTATCAAAATAGCTCGGAACCAAATTTGAGCTTCAACGCTTCTGCCACTATACGCACAGGCACCAATGACAGAGACTACCGTCTCGGCAATAACTACAGTCTGAGTGGTCGCTATAAAGTCGATTTATCTTCGAGACTGCAAAGCTATGCGGGGCTAACACTTCAATATAGCGACTCGATACACGGGCAAGATGATTCTTTATTACTAGGCGACCCGCCAACTCTCTACCCTGCAAGCATCACCAATCCAGACCTTTATGGTGGTAAAAAAATTAATGCAGCCTTTGGCTTACTCTGGAATATAACTAAAGGCTATCAACTCAATATAGAGTTGGGCAGGCCTATTTATCAGAACCTAAACGGACCTCAACCCAAGGAAGAATGGCGTAGCTCTTTTTATATTTCAAAATTATTATAATGGAGTCTATATTATTTTTGCGTTCCTCTTATCGAACCTATAAAAAAATTCTCAAGCTTTTCTTTATAGGTTTAGCGGTACTATTGTTATGCTGTGCCGCTCAAGCGGAATCTATCTTAAGTAAAAAGGATAAGCTTAAAGCCGCCTATCTTTTGAATTTTACGCGTTTTATTGAATGGCCCAATACCACACCCGAAATGCCGCCAGCACCCATTCGAATCTGCGTAGAAGATTCGCCTGAATTTATTTTGTTTTTTAATCAGATGTCAGCAAACAGAAAATCGGGACTACGGCAACAGACTGTAAAAGCTTATTCAAGCAACACCGCAGATGGATGTGAACTGCTCTATGTAAAAGAATCAAGTAAAGACAATTTCCAGAAGATTAAAGCAGGCCTGACTGAAAACACCGTTATTGTCAGCGACTCAGAAAAGGTTTCTTTTCCGGCTACCGCCATCACTTTTTATGAACAAAATAAAAACCTGCGCTTCGAAATCGACCTACAACAGCTTAACTTAGCCAATGTCACGGCCAGTTCTGAGTTATTAAAATTGGCGAGAATTAAATGATCACGTCAAAGCGTAGAAATAAAATCGGCTTCTTTTATAAGCACCTTATTGCTGTGGTAGCGATTAATATTCTGCCGCTATTTATTATGTCCGGCCTTCTTTATTCCAACTTTATTGATGACTACAAAGCCAATCTTTTAGAGGCTATGGACAGCGAAATTGCTTTATTAGGAGCCACCAGTAGGTCAGCTTTACTGTTTAATGATAAGCAATCGGCGACAGCCTTACTCTCGTCGCTCGAAGAATTCACCTCAACTCGATACGCGCAAATTTATGATGCCGACATGGAGCTATTCGCTGAATACAAGCGACCTGGGCAGCTTGTTGATATGCCTGCTGAGCAACTGAATAGTGGCTTAATGATTAAAGGACAGACCATTTACTTATCAAAAGCAGTTACTCTAGGCGAAGAAAGCCTTGGTCTAATTGTTATTTCCGCAAACACCAAATCATTAAATATTCAAAAACAACGCTACCTTCTAATTATTGGTGTCGCGCTTTTAGCCAGCCTTATTTTGGCTTACTTACTGAACTGGACACTGCAAAAAAGGCTCACCTCGCCCATTAGTGAATTGATTAGCTTGGTAGGCTATGTCGCCAAAAATGAGAGATACCACAAACGCCTTAACAATGAGCGCGATGATGAAATTGGCGACCTTATTCTAGGCGTTAACACCATGCTGGACACAATAGAAACGCATGAAATGCAACTGTATAACCGCGCCCACTATGATGAACTGACCCAACTACCTAACCGTCACCTGCTTATGGAGCGCCTATCGCATAGCATTAAAGTGGCTGATAGAAATAAATCAGAAATTGCCTTACTGTTTCTTGATTTAGATCGATTTAAAATTATTAATGACAGCCTTGGCCATCGTATAGGTGATGAACTACTGCTAGAGGTAGCCGGCAAACTGGTGAAGGTGCTGCGGACTTCTGACTCCGTCAGTCGCTGGGGCGGCGATGAGTTTGTCATGCTGCTTGAGGACATTAAAAGCACAGAAGACATCGACATTATTGTTGAAAAAATCATTACAGAACTGGCCAAGCCGACCATAGTGTCGGGCCATCGATTACATGTTTCGACCAGCGTGGGTATTGCCCGCTTCCCACAAAATGGGAAAGACTGTCAGAGCTTACTTAAACATGCTGATATCAGTATGTATCATGCTAAAGAGCAAGGCGTAGGCAAATACTGTTACTTTAATTCGAGCATGCTTAACAAATCAGTGCAGCGCTTATCAATGGAAATGCATGTGCATAAGGCGTTTGAAGACAGTGATTTCTTTTTGGTGTATCAGCCACAAGTTTCAAGTAATGGCGAAAAACTTATTGGTTTTGAAGCCTTAATACGATGGAAACTTAACGGTGCATTTGTCCCGCCAAATAAATTCCTACAAATAATAGAAGATGTCGGACTTATGCATCAACTTTCTTTATGGGTACTTGAAGAAGCGTGCACACAAAATATGCGCTGGCAACAAGCGGGATTTGCACCGGTAAAAATATCAATTAACCTGCCGCCCTCGTTTATTATACAGCCGCAATGCTTGCAAAACATTCACTCTGTGCTGAATGACACAGGTCTGGCCCCAGAATATTTAGAAATTGAACTCACCGAGAATACCTTTTTGGGTTCAAGGTTAATCGCCGGGCCAATATTACAATCATTAAAAGATTTAGGTATCAGTATTGCCATAGATGATTTTGGGACCGGCTACTCTTGCATGAGTTATTTGCAAGACTTACCCATAGGCACGCTAAAAATAGATGGCAGCTTTGTTAAAGGACTGGGGCGCAGTCAAGCTAACGAAGGTATAGTGCGGTCGATTATCACGCTAGGTAAAAGTTTGGATATGCAAATAGTGGCCGAATGTGTCGAAACAGAAAAACAACTGGCTATACTTAAAAAAATGGACTGCGATATTATTCAAGGGTACTTATTTAGCAAGCCACTAACGGCTGAAAATGCTGAACGCTATCTTGCCAGCCGACAAGTGAAAAAAGGCCTTAACAGAGCAGGCTAAGACTTTAAAAAATAAACGCCTCGCCCTACTCTAGGGGTAATTGGACGGATGCATATAGCATGCCGTCCATAGTTTCTTATAGCTTCTTATATTTTTTTATAGCTTCTTATATTTCTTTATAGCTTCTTATATTTCTTTATACCTTCTAGACAAATAAGACCGGTTAATCTTCGAGCACAATCACGGGGGCAATATTAGCTGCCCTAACTGCTGGCTCAATGGTTTTTAAATCACCCACTACCAACCAAATAGTTTGCTCAGGGTGAATCTGCTCATTAATAACGGGCAACAAGTCAGCAATGGTTAACGATGATACTTGCTGCTGACTAACCGTTAAATAATTTAATGGGCGATTAAATTCAACAATTTCAGCCAACGCACCCAATACAGCACCGTTAGTTTCAAATTTGCCTGGCAAGCTGCGAATAAAAGATGATTTAAAACGCGCCAGCTCATCATCGTTAGGTGGATTAACGCCACCGTATTCTCTGGCTTCACGTAATAACTCACGCAATGATTCAGTGGTTTTATCACTTTGCACCGGCGCATAATAGAGTAACGGTCTGGCACCTAAGGCATCTATCGTAATAGTACGAGCACCATAGGCCCAGCCTTTGTCTTCACGTAAATTCATATTAATACGTGAAGTAAAAGAACCACCCAAAATATCACTCGCCATATCCAATTTATAAGTATCTGGCCAAGCCGTTGCTGGCAATAACTGACCGCCTAAGATTAATGACTGTGGCGATCCAGGCTTATCGATTAAATAAATAACAGCCTCACTGGTTGGCGGCGTCGCTGCAGGCTGAACAGGCGTCAAAGCAGAAGCATGCAAGTTATCAGCTGTGGGCAAGAAGTTCTTCCACGCGCCTAAATGGCCCTCTAGCAGCGGTTTTATTTCCGCCTCAGTAGTCGCACCCACAATCATCAAGGTGGCATTATCAACACTAAAATGCGCTTCATGAAAGGCCAGCAAATCACTGCGTTCAATCGAAGCAACTGTCGTCTGATAACCTGAACCCGTAAAGGGAATACCGTAAGGATGATTGGCGCCGTAAAGAATAGGAGGTAAACGTCTTAAGGCAATTGACGATGGCGTACTCTCTTCTTGTGCAATACGATCTTGCCAATTACTTTTAACTCTGGCCAACTGCGCTTCAGGAAAAGCCGGCGCTAATAAAACATCAACAAACAACGCTAAAGAAGCATCAAGATTAACGTTAAGCGCAGACAGCGAGACTATCGATGAATCTAATGAGGCATGCGCTGAAATATTAGCTCCTAGCAATTCCGCCTGCTCTGCTATTTGAAGTGCAGTCAGCGAGTCCGTCCCCTCATCAAGCATGGCCGCTGTCATAGAAGCCAAACCTAACTTGTCTTTTTGATCGGCCGCATAGCCACTATTAAACTGCATAGCCATTTCGGTAACGGGCACTGCGCCACGCGAAGACAGCAACACACGTAAACCGTTAGACAAAAAGAACTCCGTAGGCGTATCTAAAGACAAACTCGGTACATTACCTGGGCTAGGTAGCGCCGATCGATCAGCACCCGTAGCCGCCGCGGTATAGGTTTTTTCTGGGTGCACTTCTAAATTATAGTCACCACTTGATAGCCATTTACGCGCAGCGGCTTTTAAGTCTTTACGGCTAAAGTTTTCTAAACGCTGCAAATCAGCTTTGAACTGCGATGGATCACCGAGATAAGTTTGATAGCGCGCAAGCGTTTGCGCCTTACCACCAAAACCACCGATTTTTTCTAGCGCGCGTATTTGCGCGGCAAATAAGGTTGCCTTAACTCGTTGTAACTCAGCTTTGCTGGGGCCTTTTTTCAAAAACTGCTCAAACTCTTCATCGATAATGGCTTCAACCGCCGCCATTTTCGCACCCGGCTTTAAATACACTTCAACTTCAAACATACCGGCAATTTCAAATCCTTGCTGGGCAGCAGTCACCGAACTTGCTAGCTTTTCATCATAAACTAAACGTTTAAATAAGCGGGAGCTTTTGCCCTGCGCCATAATCGCAGCCACAAGATCTAAAGCTAAACTTTCTTCATCACCAAAAGGCGGTGTATTCCAGGCACGTGTTAGGCGTGACTGCGGCACTTTATCGTACATAACATCGCGACGGCTCTCGCTGTGCTTAGCAACCCAGCGCTCGCGCTTTGACTGTGATGGGCCCGCTTCAATATCACCGAAATAATGTTTCACTTTCTCTAAGGCATCGGCTCCACTTATATCGCCAGCAACCACGAGCGTAGCGTTAGCCGCGCCATAATAATCGGCGAACCACTGTTTAACATCATCGAGAGAGGCGGCATCAAGATCGGCCATAGAGCCGATAGTACTCCATGAATAGGGATGGCCTTCGGGAAACATAGCAGCCAGTTGTAAGTATTGTGCTTTGCCATAGGGGCGATTATCACCTTGGCGCTTTTCATTTTTCACTACATCGCGCTGCTCATCTAAACGCTCTTGAGTAACGGCGTTAATAAAATGACCCATGCGGTCAGACTCCATCCACAACACCATATCCAATGCCGGTGTAGGAACGTTCTGAAAATAGTTAGTGCGGTCAAACCAAGTGGTACCGTTTAAATCGGTGCCGCCGGCATTTTGTAACGGTAAAAACCATTCATCGTTATAGTTTTCTGAACCGTTAAACATAAGATGCTCAAACAGATGAGCAAAACCTGTAATACCTGGACGCTCATCTTTAGAGCCTACGTGGTACCAAATATTAACGGTGACAATGGGAGCTTTGCGATCTTCATGAACCAGCAGGGTTAAACCGTTATCTAATTCGTAGCGCTCATAAGGAATATCAATAGCATCGGCGTATTGAGCGCTAGCAGCAGGTGCTTGAATCGTAAGGCCTAAGACCGTTATCCCTACAATTGCGGAACCAAATCTAGTGATAATTGGAGTAAAAAAACAACGTGCAGCGCTTAAATGCGTCAATAACATAAAGGTTTCCAATGGTATTTTTTTGTTCGGATTTTAATCAAAAGTAAAGATTCAGTGTTACATGAATAGAATAATATTGTAGACCATAATTAGACGGGATTGACTCGCTTTGTTACATGCTTATTTAATATAAACGTATATTCAAAAACAAAGGAATGGGAAAGGTATAAGCAAGTAATAGTGAAGTAATCGGAAAGCAATCGAAAAGTAATCGGAAAGTAATCGAAAAACGGGGTTTATTTATAGCATTGCTAATATTTAGCCGTCGTAATAGATTTATGACAATGCTCAAACGACAGAAAAATCGTGTCAAAAATCGCTCTAAATCACCCTATAATGAGCCAAAGAGACTAATCAAAAATAACAGTTTTATTGCCATCGACAATTACCCTATCTTCAAGATGGTAACGCAGACCTTGCGCCAATACTCGCGCCTCAACATCTTTACCTAAGCGAACCATATCGTCTCTATCATGCTTATGACCCACCCGTGCAACATCCTGCTCAAGAATAGGCCCTTCATCAAGATCATCCGTTACATAGTGACAAGTAGCACCAATCAACTTAACACCACGCTCAAAAGCCTTCTGGTAAGGATCAGCCCCAATAAACGAAGGCAAAAAACTATGATGAATATTAATAAGCTGATGCGGATAACGTTCACACATAGTCGGCGGAATAATTTGCATAAAACGCGCCAGCACAATAGTGTCAGCTTCATACTGCTGAATTAACGCCTCTATCTCGGCAAAACCTTTGGCTTTACCTTCGGCATCTTTAGGCATGGGCACATAATGAAAAGGAATATCATGCCATTCAACCATGCTGCGAAGGTTCTCATGATTCGAGATAACACAGGGGACATCACAGACTAAGTCACCACTGCGCCAGCGGTGCAACAAATCGGCAAGACAATGCGAAGCATGGCTAGCAAGTAAAGCAACGCGACGAGGCTGCTTTGAATCTCGCATATACCAGGTCATATTATGTGCATCGGCAATCGGTTGAAATGCTTCTTTAAAAACCTCTAAACTAACTGACAATGAATCAGCGCTTATCTCATTTCGCATAAAAAATTGCTTAGTCACATTATCCGTATGGTAGTTGGCTTCTAACAGCGAACCGCCATGTTGGGCCACAAAAGCACTCACTTTTGCGACAATACCCACCTGATCGGGACAGGCAATCACTAAACGGTAACTATGCTCCACTGACTAAACCTCTTTTATTCGCTTTTAAATGCAATGATAACCATGGTTAACGGACCCTATCAGAAACCCATAAAATCCGCCTAAAGATAAACATTAGCCTATTTTTTTAACGATGGCGAATGATCCAGCATTTATGTGCCGGTCGGCCCCGCTCAAAATCAGGCCCTAAAGTCTCTCGGGTAATCTCTTTTGCATCATAACTATCGTCAATACTAGCATCCAGCGAGAACCCTCGCTTATTGGTAGAAAAATATAAACTGCCTTGTTCTGCCAGTCGCGCCATAGTTAAAGTGATTAATTCCCCATGGTCACGGCTAATATCTAAGGTGTGATCCATTTTTTTCGAATTAGAAAAACTCGGCGGATCAAGCAAAATACAATCGAACATATCATGACTATGACGCAGCCATTCCGTGCAATCAGCACGCACTAGCTGATGGGAATCAAGATCAATATTATTGAGCTCAAAGTTATGTCGAGACCAATTAAGATAACTGTTAGACATGTCGACACTAACACTGCTTGCAGCCCCCGCCTTTGCCGCATAAACCGTTGCTGACGAGGTATAGCTATAAAGGTTAAGGAAGCGCTTTGCTTTGACTTCACTGGCTATACGCTGGCGAACATCCCTATGATCCAAAAATATACCGGTATCAAGATAGCGTTGTAAGTTGACCTTAAATTTATGCCCTTGCTCTTTAACCACCATATCAAAGGCCTCACCTTCTTGCTTTTGATATTGCTTAGCGCCTCGCTGCCGCTCTCTACGCTTAACGTAAATGCGCTCTAACGGAATCTCAAAGACGCAAGAAACGGCTGCAATCGCATCTTTTACACGCTTATGTGCCATACCAGGATCAATGGTCGCAGGTGGCGCATATTCTTGAACGTGAATGTAAAGACCATTTTCTATAATTGGAATTCTTGGTGCCAATGGCATAGGGACATTTTTATAAGGGCTGAAACCTCGATTCGGCGGAACAAACTTAACGGCACGTTTAGGGGCCGGTCTAGAATTCTGTACAGTATTCTGCTTATTTGCTTGCTGCTGAAATCGACGCGCCGATGCATAGGGATTATTATCATCAAGCGGCTCTTCAGTTGCATCGTCCTGAGCTGTACTTTCATTAGCTGTACTGTCATAAGAACTCGTATCAAAAGCGTCATTTTCAAAACTGCTGACATCTTCGCCTTCACCAGCAACTCGCTCAACGGCGGTATAGCAATCAATAGCTACCGCATACTCGGGTAAGTCGGCATCGTATAAGCGATAGCAAATACCCTCATTCGCCTTTAGCCATTTACGTAAACGCTTTTGATTTTTGCGTAAACGATTCGCTAGCATTTGAGCATTCTCATTTAAGCTCTCAAATGTCAGAACTTTTTTACCGCGACCCGATTGATCTTCGACAATACTTGCAGCATTGACTCTATAACGCTGCACCTGACATTCAATGCTACCGTTATATAAACGATTTTGACGCCAGCTGCGCAAACCCGTCTGCCAACCTAAATCCAGATTACCGGTAAAAACCGTAGCCTGCCAATCCATACAGCTACGCTTCAACATATCGCCAAGCTGGCGATACACTGGCATAAGGGCTTCCACTTCGCCTAAGCGCTCACCATAAGGTGGATTCACTACCAGCAAGCCTTTAGGCAAAGATTCATCTAATACCAAATTAGCAATATCGCATTGCTTTAATTCAATCCATTCATCCAACCCAGCTATAGCCACATTATCTTGCGCCAGTGCCAAATTACGCGGGTTAATATCAAAGCCTTGAATCTTACACTGACGCTTGTCAAGTGAATCGCTAACGGCCTGCTCTTGCTGCGCTAATGCGGTCTGCCATAAATCATGATTAAAAGTCATTAACTGCGTTAACGTCCATAAACCATTACCCACTAAACCGCGAGTACGCAAAAACGTCGGAGGAATATTAGCGGCCATTAATGCCGCTTCAATCAGCAAAGTACCTGAGCCACACATAGGATCAACAAAGCTTCCGCCTTCGCTGGCAATAGCCGGCCAATCACTTTGATTTAAAATGGCGGCGGCTAAGTTTTCTTTTAACGGCGCGGCACCACCACTGCTGCGATAGCCGCGCTTATGCAGGCTCTCACCCACCAAATCTAAACCAATAGAAAAACGGCCATTAAATAAGCGCGCATAAACTAATACATCGGGCTTTTCATCATCGATAGTTAAACGCGTATGACCAGCATTTACAAAATGATCATTAATCGCATCTTTAATCCGTAACGCACCAAAGCGAGAATCACGAATAAAGGACGAGGTACCATTAAAGTCAATTAACAAGGTTTTATCTGGAGAAAAATAATCCCCCCAAGGTAAACCAAATGCGGTTTGATATAAAGACTCATCAGAATCAACACGCGTACGTGCCAGTAATAACAGCACGCGGTTCGCTAAGCGAGACCATAAACAAATGCGATAAGCCGTGGCAAGATCAGCACTAAAGTAACAACCGGCTACCGACTCTTGAACACCTTCCGCCTTTAACTCCGTTAACTCTAAGGCAAGCACATGCTCCAAACCCTTAGGGCATGTCGCCATATAATTTTCGTTAGCTACCATTATCTTCTCTTTAAAAATGCTGTTGTTATACTAATACTATAGTGCTGCTATGCTTGTCGAGCATTGCGAATTGCTAGGGCAGATTGACGCACAAGAGACGGCCCCTGATAAATCAAACCGCTATAGAGCTGAACTAAATCTGCCCCTGCTGCTATTTTTTCTACGGCTTGCTCGGGTGAGTTAATACCACCTACACCGACAATCACCATTTCATTTCCAGTCCCGCTTCCAGTCACATTACTAGTGCCACTACCCGCCCCATTACGAAAGTGCTGAGATAACGTTGCAACAATTTCGGTAGATTTTTCAAACAAAACGCTGCCGCTTAAGCCGCCCGCCTCATCACAATGAAGACTGCCTTTTACCGAGCTTTTATCGATGGTTGTATTAGTCGCGATAATGCCATCAATGCCGCTGGCATGAAGTTGATCGGCAACAGAGAGTAAATCATCACGCGCCATATCTGGCGCTATTTTAACTAACAGCGGTGTTAAGCTGCCTGATTGATCAGCCAATTCAGATCGCTTATCAACAATGGCCGATAATAGTTTTTGCAACTCATCACCAAACTGAAGGTCACGTAAGCCCGGTGTATTAGGCGAAGATAAATTAATAGTCACGTAGTCAGCCAAATGTGCGACTTCAGCGAGACACTGCGTATAGTCGTTAGCAGCCTGCTCAGCAGAGGTCAGCTTGTTCTTGCCTATATTGATACCTAACGGAAATGATAAGCCAGATTGTCGGAGTGCAGTAACACGCTGGGTTAAAGCCGCTAGCCCCTGATTATTAAAGCCCATACGGTTAATAATGGCCTCGTGCTCAGACAAGCGAAACATGCGGGGTTTATCATTGCCGGGCTGTGGCTTAGGCGTAACCGTGCCAACTTCAATAAAACCAAACCCTAAAGCCGCCATACCTTTAACGCAGGCCGCATTTTTATCTAAACCAGCGGCTAGACCCACTCGATTAGTGAAACGACAGCCTAATAATTCGACAGGGTCTTGCACTGGCGCCGGTAACAGGCACTTGGCTAAGCCAGTATTTCCCGCTGCACCCAGCAGACCTAAGGTCAAATCATGGGCAACTTCAGGGTTTATAGAAAAGAGTAATGGCCTAATTTGTTTGTACATCGTTCTCGCGCTGCTAATAGTTAAAAGAATTGGGCTGTTTATGCGATAAACCGCGGCCGCTAGCTTAACACGACTCAACCGCGGCAGCAGACATCAACTCTGTTAATAAGGCAGACGAGACATAGCATATAGCGCGATGACGGAGCAGAAATGACCTATTTATTGGATAAAAAAAGCCCCGCAAAATACGAGGCTGAAGTGCTTAACGAGTAAGCGGGGAGATATAACAAAAAACTAACAAAAAACTCAAAATGACCTGATGGATATTAATAGAATGCTTTAACGTGCCATTATGATGAAAATATGATGACAGCGTCATGACAATACGATGTAAAAACCAGACGATGTAAAAACCAGAGCCAATCTAACGATTACTTATATTCGCCGTTTAAAATCAATATTTAGACTTATGCCTCTTGGTAATCACCTGTCTTAATCACCTTGCCGCAATCATTTGTCTGCCATAAATCTATGCCTGTTTACTTGGTCCTATAATAGATCAAAAAGTTCATTATTTTTATGACACGTTTAAATAATAATGCCTTGCAGACTAGAATAAGATTTCGTTGAGTCAGCCACCAATCCGCTATTTATTTTTATGCCGATTTTGTTCCTATTTTGTGTATAGTAACAATGAGATATCACTATTTACTGTATGTAAAACCTTTATAATTGCAAAAAATAATAGCCTTATTGGCAATGACAATCGGCACTGACAGCCGGCAATGACAATCAGCACTGACAACAATAGCCGGCAGGCAACTCAATAACAGAAGATTCGATACATGACGACAAGCATCCAAGGTAACATCAGCACCACGCCAGTGACCATTAGCGAAGAACTAGGCGTAAAACGCATGACATCACAGCACACTGTGATCAAAAAGTTGAAAGAAGAGTATCCCACTTCGATTCATGGTGATAAATTTTGGAGTTCAAGCTATTTGCTTATGGACTACCTTAATGACAATCCACCCAAGAAGAATGCCAAAATACTTGAGATTGGATGTGGCTGGGGCTTAACAGCTATTTATTGCACCAAGCAATTTGATGCAGAAGTGACAGGGGTTGATGCCGATCCTGATGTGTTCCCTTACCTACAAGCGCATGCTGGACTGAATGAAGTTCATATTAAGCAAATGGTAAAGAAGTTTGAAGAGCTTGATGTAGAAACACTGACAGGCTATGACTTAATTATTGGCGGTGATATTTGTTTTTGGGATCAACTCAACGATGTGCTGTTTGACTTATTTCATCGCGCCAAAGAAGCCGGTGTTGAGCAAGCCATTATTGCCGACCCACAGCGCCAGCCCTTTGTCGATTTATGTGCACGACTTGATGATGACTTTAGCCATGAAGTATGGGACTGGGAGCTGCCAGAGCCAACGCCAGCCAATGGTGACATACTCGTTATTGACTTTAATAAAAGCTAAA
>ENA-OQVM01003333-OQVM01003333.1-marine-metagenome-genome-assembly--contig:-NODE-3333-length-17559-cov-2.717481_pt1 | contig 17559 bp, 15 predicted proteins | sample MGYA00237776_ERZ505498 | MGnify/ENA primary metagenome ERZ505498 (study PRJEB26159, sample SAMN06265151) | marine metagenome | isolation source: Helgoland LTER site | place: Germany:Helgoland, sampling... | reverse complement strand
AATTAGAGAAGACATCGATAGTTTTGGTGACGAGGCAGAGACCCGTTACAACTCTACTATGGATGAGTTTAGCGCGATGGCAGATGCCAACGATGATCGTTTCGACGCTGTCGATAATTCTCTCTATGGTATTGGGAATAGTATCAACACAGGATTTGCTGATGTTACCTCTGGTCAAGATGAACTCGCCACAAGTGTAGACACTCGCCTAACTCAAACTGATGAGAATATGGCTACAGGTTTTGAAAATGTAACCAACACCGTTAATACAGGTGTAGGCACTGTAACGAACGCCGTAGATACCCGTGCAGGGGAAATTACTGATAATCTCGACACAGGCTTTACCACCACAAACGAAAATTTAGTTACAGGCTTTACCGGCCTGTCCGAACAAGTAGACGCGAATGACGCGGCCTTACTAGCGGGTCAAACTGAAGGTTTTGAAACCACAAATGAAAACATCAACACTGTGGGCACCAATTTAGGAGACCAACTGACTGAAACCTCCGCAAACGTACTTGGAGGTCAGGACAGTATATCCGCCCTTATAGAAAAATATGGTGGTGACGCCGCTACCTACTACGCTGACTTAGCCAGAGGCCAAGGAGTGTTGCAGGAAGGTCAAGGCACCATGCAGACCGCATTTGATGAATTCCGTACAGACTTTGATGATTACTCAACCCTAGCTAACCAAACTCGTTCTGATCTCGGTCAGACTGTTGTAGGTGGATTTGAGACAATGGGTCAGGTTCTGGGTAACCAAGCTACCTCTAATGCAGAAGGATTTGCTAGTGTTAACCAAGGTGTAGCAGACGTAGGTTCTGGTGTAGCTGATGTTAGCTCAGACGTAACTTCAAATGCTGGAGATGCTCAAACAAACTTTGGGGATATAGCCTCATCTATCTCAGGTCTAGGTGGAGACGTTGCCGGAGTTGGTGATCAAGTTGCAGACGGTACTACTTCAGCAAATACTAATTTTGCTTCTGTAGCTACGGACATTGCATCCGGCTTTAACGATACTAGCGCCGAAGGTGCGGCTCGTAAGAGGTCATTCATTAGTACGCTAGATACAGTACAAAGCATCCTACAAACAGACACAGGCAACTTAGACGCAAACGTCAGGGCTAATTACGAAAGCCTAGTAGGCTCGTTTGATGCTCAAGGTAATCTGATTACTAAGACAGTAGGTGACAACGGTACTTCTATTACCCGAGCTATGTCAGAACAAGGCGATCTATTTATCGCTGAGTTTGATGCGGCGGGTGTTCGTGTAGGGCAACAGACCTTAGATATTAACAAGTTAATGAACAACGTCACAGCGTTTGAAGAGAATATGGGCGGACAGTTCGACTCTATCTTTGGAGATGCAGAGTTTGCGGCAGAAAGCCGACAGTCTATTCTCGACGCATTCAGCATTACAGATGGCCTAATCGGAAATGTAAGTTCTGGTATTGGTGATCTGGGTGCAGGTATGTCTGCGGAGTTGACTAATAACTTTAGTCTTCTTAACTCAGCCTTTGATGCTCAAGGTAATTTCTTGGCAGATTCAATTGCGGATAATGGAGACACCATTACTCGTAGTCTGGATGATAATGGCAACCTTATTACTCAGCGTTTCGATGCTACAAACACGTTGATAGATGAAACAACCTTAAATATAGGTGACATCTCTAGCCAGCTAAACAACATGCAGGTAGGTCTTGGTGATCAGTTAACTTCAGCCTTCACTGACCTAGCAAGTGGTAACGCTGACGCTAATGCAAACCTTGTAAGTATTCTTGGTAGCGTGGGCACTCAGATAGACGCCGTTGGTTCTGGTTTAGGAAATCAATTCTCTACTGATATGGATTCTCTCAAATCATCTTTCGATGAGCAGGGTAACCTTATCCGAAGCGAGATTACGGAAGCTGGTACAGAGCTACAACGTGATCTAGATTCACAAGGTAACTTGATTACTACTGAACTAAGCTCAACAGGCGAAGTTATTAGCCAGACTTCATTGAACATTGCTGATATCTCAACTCAGTTGAATGGAATGCAAGCGGGTCTTGGTGATACAATCACTAACGCCTTCACAGGCATCCAGAACTCTTCTGACGAGCTACGAGCTAACCTAATTGGTAACCTAGACGGGTTGCGTAAAGTTATGGTTAACCAAGGTGACCAGATCGGTTCAGATCTACAAGAGAAGTTCATGGCCCTATCAAGCTCCTTCGATGAGAATGGGGATCTGATACGATCATCTGTAGATGCTAATGGTGACTTTATCTTCCGTGAGCTTAACGCTAATGGCGAACTGGTTATCAGCACAATCGATGATGCTACAGGACAGCTACTAGAGTCTGACTCCTTTAACGCTAACCTTCTCACAACGGACTTTGACTCAAGGTTTAACACAGCCGACGAGTTCCTAAGAGCTATTGACGCTTCTATCCTACAAGTTGGTGGTGATATAGACGCAGGACTTCTTGGAATGGCGTCAGGTCTTGAGGAAGGATTTACTAGCCGATTTGATGAGCTTAGTGAACAGGAACGTGCAGGAAGACAAGAGTTTAACACCCGTCTCCTACAGGTACGCGCACTACTCGAAGAAGACGTAGCAGATCTAGATGATGGCCTACGCGGCCGAATGACAGAACTGAGCCGTGCATTCGATGGTGAAGGTAAGCTAATCGCTAACGCAATCGACGCTAACGGCAATATGCTCAAGCGTACTATCGATGATAGCGGTTCATTAGTTCTCAGCACATACAGCCGAATGAATGGTCAATTACTTGATCAACAAGCACTGGATATCAACCGTCTCATGAAAGAGATTTCTACTAGACGAGTGGTACAAGGTTCTAATGCAAGCATGGGAGGTCAAAGTCTCACAGCAGGAGCCCCGGCACCCGCATCGGTATACAGCGGTTTTGCCTCGCCATATGCCCAAACCTATTAAGGAGGGACTATGGACGAAAATCAACGCCTTAGCCGTATTGAGGGCAAGCTGGATAAGCTATCGGATGCAGTTGTTGCATTAGCTAGGATGGAAGAAAGGATGGTTACTTTGTTCAATCGCATGAACAAGTACGAGGAAAAGCAGGACGAGTTGGAGGATAAGGTGGTCGATATTGTAAATAGAGTATCGACTAATGGACAAACATTACGCTTTGCGGAGCGTTTATTTTGGATCGCCGCATCTGCTGGCGTTTCCTATTTATTTTGGACTATACGATGACCCCAACAACTGTATCTCAAAACGGAATTAACCTAGTTAAAAAATTTGAAGGCTTACATAAAGTCACTGAAGACGGAATGGTAAGAGCCTATCGTTGCCCGGCAGGACGCTGGACAATTGGATGGGGACACTGCAAGGGCGTTAAGTCCGGTATGCGTGTCTCTGAAGAAGAGTGTACCAAGTTTCTTGTTGAAGATCTCAACGATGCTGGTGCAGTAGTTAAACGCTACGTTAGCGTACCCCTAAGCCAAGAGCAGTTCGACGCATTAGTGTCCTTCGTGTTCAATATCGGCGGCGGAGCTAACTTCCAAAACTCTACCCTTCTAAAGAAATTAAACCAAGGCTTATACGACGAAGTACCAGAGCAAATCATGCGCTGGAACAAGGCTAGAGTAGATGGCAATTTAAAGCCACTCAGAGGCCTTACACGACGCCGTACAGCAGAGGCGGCACTGTTCGCTATGAACACACCTCTTGCAGACGATGGTGGCGATTTGATGGCTCAGAAGCCTGAACAAACTGCACCCAAGCCTCTAAAGAAATCTAAGACATTAGCAGGAGCCGGTTTAGCTGGTGGTGCTGGTATCGCTACAGAGATAGCCGGGCAGTTACAGCCCCTCGTAGGTTACTCTGAATCTATTAAATACATATTCTTGGCCGCATCGTTGGCCGGGGTTGCTCTAGTTACTTACGCTAGAATGAAGGACAGCAAAGAGGGTGTCCACTAATGAGCCTAGTCAAAAATATGAATGCTCGTAAGAAGGCCGGTAAAAGCCGCTCTAAGAGCAAAAGCACTATTAGTGATAAGACATACAAAGACCTTCAAGCAGGTAAAATGGCTAAAGGTGGTCTAACCAAGAAGAAAAAGAAATAATGTTTGGTATTTTTACTAAAATTAAAATCATAGTGGCCGGTTTAATGGCCGCTTTATTGCCCATCCTTTACATCATCGGCCGTCGAGACGGTGCCAAGGTTGAAGAGGTCAAGCAAGTAAAGGCCTCCGCAAAAGCGGCAGAACAACGCGCCGATTTTTATAAGGAGATGGAGACTACCAACAATGAAATTGAAAGCACTAAACCTCGTACTAGGGATGACATTACTGACCGCTTGCGCAAGCACGGTCTATAAGACTGAAGTAGAAGTCTACTGCCCCTCAATTAAATCTTATTCAGAGGCTTTTAATAATCGTCTAGCAGACGAAATTGAAGATCTACCCGCTGATAGTCACGCTATCGGAGAGGCCATTTCCAATTACATCGTTCTCAGAGACAAGATTCGAGCTTGTGATGAACAGGCCGAGGAATTGAAGAGAAAACAAAACAATGATTGATCCTACAAATGCAACAGGCCTAGTCGGCAACCCGAATGCAGTACCTCCCGGAACAGCAGGAGTTAAACCCTCTACGCCTGTCAAACAAACCGGAGGCCGTGTAGAAAATGCTATGGTCATGCCCGGTGGCTTTGGGGATGGCCCTGCGGGAGGCCCTCAAGATAGTGCGGATAATAATGGAGGCACTAATACCCCGGCCGGTAACTTTGTAGTAGCTAATTCATCCGTTGCAAATAACGCAGACTATGTCGGCGGCACTAACGTCACTGATATGACTACGGACATTGCCAATAACACTAGTGGTTTCATTGATGATCAGGGCGCTAATTTATCTGACCAAGTACCCGACATTGATGCTAACGCTCCGGGAACTAACCTAGACGGCAGTGACTACGGCATGGATGCAGACGGTCTAAACCAATCTGCTTCTACTGGCGCTGTAGACACAGCTTCTGACGTTACTAAGCCGAATGAAGCAAGCGGGTATGACGCGGCAACTACAGCGGATCAAGTAGCGAATAACCTAGCTGATGCCGCTACGATGGAAACAAACGAAGATGCTATCGTAGACCCTGAAGGCATTGTTCTTGATCAACAAGGATATCGTTTTTTTCAATCCTCTTTTTCTCCAGACGAAAAAGGTACTGTGCTTTCTGTAAATCATGACTTTTGGGGAACTTGGGTTACCTATATTGGTTACTTTATGTTGTATATGAGTTTAATGGGGATTTTCTTTATAGGAAAAACTAGATTTAAAGACCTTTCAAAAACACTAGATAAAATTAAAATAGAGAAGAATAAACTAACGCTGCTAATATTACTTGCTTTTTCGATTGGTTGGGCTCAAGACCACGACCATGTAAAAACTCAAATTAATTTCGATTCACTTGTGGTAGCGGATGCTTTTTCAAAAGAGCATGCTGCTAAATTCGGATCTTTAGTAATTCAAGATATGGGAGGCCGAATGAAACCTGCCAATACATTTTCATCTGAATTATTAAGAAAAGTAAGTAAATCCGATACTTACAATGGAATGGATTCTAACCAAGTTTTACTATCTATTCTTAATGCTCCTGCTGTTTGGTATAATATTCCGGTAATTTATTTGAAACGCGGTAACGATTCTATTCGTTCAATATTAGGCGTCAATACCAAAGCCAAATTTGCCCCCTTAATGTCATTTTTTGATACTACTGGGGTTTATAAATTATCCACACAACTGGAAGGTGCCTATAGAACACCAGTTCCAAATCAGTTTCAAAAAGACTTTATTGAAGTAGACAAACGTGTCAATTTATTGTATTCTGCACTAGAGGGGAAAGTGCTTCGAATTTTTCCTATCCCCGAAGATGAAAACAATAAATGGGTTTCTTTCCCTGAGTTAGAAGAAGCTAATTTTAAAGGAACGGACTCTCTTTATGTTCGTAATGTCTTGCCTTTATATTTTCAATCATTACGTACTGGAAAAGCAACAAAAGATTATAAGCAAGCTTCTGATCTATTAGAAAGTTTAGCAGGTTTTCAAAAGCGTTATGGAGGAGATATATTGCCTTCTGAGGACAAAATTACGGCAGAGATTGCTTACAATAAATACGATATATTCAAAAAACTTTTCAGTTGGTATCTCTACGTTGGAGCTCTTTTCTTTATAATTCTATTGATTCAGATTTTTAAAGATTCTAAAGTCATTCGATCTAGTATTTTTTTCTTTAAAGCTTCAATTGGAATTCTGTTTTTACTCCATACTGCTGGTTTAATTGCTCGTTGGTATATTTCAGGTCACGCTCCTTGGAGCGACGCATATGAATCTATGATTTATGTATCCTGGGCTACTATGTTTTTTGGTCTTGCTTTTGGAAGAAAATCTAATCTAACGATGGCAGCAACCACATTTGTGGCCGCAATGATTTTGATGATTGCTCATTGGAATTGGATGGATCCAGCGATCGCAAACTTACAACCCGTTCTGGATAGTTATTGGTTGATGATTCATGTTGCGGTTATTGTAGGAAGTTACGGGCCGTTTGCCTTGAGTATGATTATAGGAATTGTTGCTTTACTATTGATTCTATTGACTACTAATAAGAACAAAGCGCGTATGGCTTTAAACATAAAAGAATTAACCATAATAAACGAGCTTTCCTTGACAGTTGGTCTAATTATGCTTACCATAGGGAATTTCCTTGGTGGTATGTGGGCTAACGAAAGTTGGGGGCGATATTGGGGTTGGGATCCTAAAGAGACTTGGGCACTTATCAGCATTATGATTTATGCTTTTGTAATTCACATGCGACTAATTCCAGCGCTAAAAAGTAAATGGATGTTTAACTTCTCTAGTGTATTAGCATTTGGAAGTATTATGATGACTTATTTCGGTGTTAATTTTTATTTATCAGGATTGCATTCTTATGCAAGTGGAGATAAAATTATAACCCCAGATTTCGTTTATTATGCCTTGTTTTTTGTTACTTTTTTAGGTGGAGCATCTTATTGGAGGTTTAAGAAAATGTATCGAAAGTAGTATGCTATGATCGGAACTCAAAAGAATCAATTTATTGAGTTAATATTTGCAACATTCTTAATCAGCACCTCGGGTGTTTTAGGAAGATATATTGCTCTAGATCCCCCGGTTATTATATGGTGTCGTTCTATTTTGGCTCTGGTGGCATTATATTTTTATTGTCGATATAAGAAAATGAATCTAAAGATTCTTTCTCAAAAAGATCTCCTATCTTTAGTACTAAGTGGTTTTTTTATGGCAGGGCATTGGATCACCTATTTCTATGCTCTAAAACTTTCTAACGTTGCTCTTGGGGTATTGTCATTATATACATTTCCAGTAATTACAGCTTTACTTGAGCCTTTTTTTATAAAATCAAAACTTAGTTATGTACAGGTGTTTCTTACGCTCCTAATCTTAGTTGGTGTCTATGTTTTAGTTCCAGAATTCGATTTAGAAAACGACAATTTCAAAGGCGTACTTGTCGGTGTATTTTCGGCTCTTTTATATGCATTAAGAACCCTGCTTCTAAAACGTCATGTAAATCAATACAATGGAACTGTTATCATGTTTCATCAAATGTTTGTAGTGAGTGTTTTGCTAATTCCATTTTTGTTTTTCATGGATTTATCTTTAATTCCTTCTCAAATGCCATATTTGATAATTCTAGCAGTTTTAACAACAGCAATAGGGCACACACTTTTTGTTAAAAGTCTACGCTTTTTTGAAGTAAGTACAGCGAGTATAATTAGCAGTTTACAACCCATTTTTGGAATTATTTTAGCTTTTGTGTTTTTGAGTGAAGTTCCCGCATCAAATGTTTATGTTGGGGGTGCAATCATATTGTTTTCTGTTGTGGTAGAAAGCATCCGAACTAAAAATAAATAACCATGAATTTAAAATATTCTTTTTTATTTTTATTACTCATTGCAATAAGCTCTTGTTCCAAGGCCGGTATTGAAGAGGAAACCGATTTTACTGTTTTTAGAAAAACAAAAAGTGCTTTGGGAATCTAAACAAATTAGCTCCTATTCTTTTGTGCAAACAATAAGTTGTTACTGTATAACTGATTACACAAGCCCCAAAGCAGTAGTTGTATTAGATGATCAAATTATTTCGGTAAACCAAGTCCCATATGATTCCGAAATACATCAATCTATTTTAACAGTTAACGACAGGTTCAAATATATTAGGGGAGGACTAAATCAAAATCCAGCGAGTTATACTGTTCTCTTTGATGAGAATTATGGATTCCCAAATCAATTTTATTTTGATTATGATTTGCAGATAGCCGATGAAGAAATAGGTTACACTTTTACTGGTTTTGTATCGCAAATAACAGAATGATTTTTTCTATTTAAAAGCCGCTATAAATTCTTCTTCATCCTTTCCAGCTGCAACAAGGCTAAGTGCTTTTTCAACAACAGCTTCTGAATCAAAATTAAACCCAAGACCAACAACTAAACGATTTAAAAGTTTGGTCTCATTATCATCCGCAATATGATCAGCATAAATCATTCGCGTGAGGTCGAATAAACGTTCCAATCGTTCCACTTGGTTAACCGGAGGATTAATTTCAAACGTACTTGAATTTTCAAGGATGTTTTGATATTCATTTCCCTCTATTTCTAGATTAATAGCCATGCGATCCAAGAACTTTTGTTCTTCTTGGGTAATGGTTCCATCGGATTTGGCTATGCTAACAATAGCAGTAAAATGAGCTCGGTTTTTATTTTTAAATCCAGAAGAATAAATATCAGATATAGACATAGTTTTATATTTTAATCAAATATAAAAAATAGCTAATCTCTTTCCTATTGGTAAGCTGTTCTTTTTCTAGTTTTTTAAAATTCTTAAAATTAACTTTCAGAACTTTCTTTATAACAATATTGAAAATGCGATTTTAATGTTTTATCTGAAATGCCTCTTTTCTTTTTTGCCCATTTATTTACATCAGCCTGTAAACTTGTCAATAGAGCTTTTACTTCTGGATGAAGTTTTTCAGCTGTCTTTAACTCTTTTACTTGCATAATAAAGTTGAGTTGAAGTGCACGTTCAAATGAATCAGGTTGTACTCGGCTTTCAAAAATATTACTGAATAGAGTTTGTAAAAGTTTGTCTACATTAAGTGCATCTCCTACCAAAGTTTGAGAAGTAGAAAGCATACGGTTTAGAAGTCTTTCTGATAAAAAACGATTGAGGGCAGAGCGCTGTAAGTTTTGTATAAGATTTAGACTTCCCTCGTTTTTTATGTTAGAAATTAAGGCAGGATTCATTAACCAACTTGGCGTATCCCAAAGCTCTCTGTTTAAAAAGTTTAGCGCGCTTAATTGATCTGATTTAGAAGTATTCTTATAGGTGTAAACTCCCTTTTGATTAGTGTTGTGACGTGTTTCGTTAACACCTCCAACCAAAGTATGAACGTGGTAAATATATCTTCTATAAACGCCAATCATCTCTCCATAAAGTTCTTTCAAATCATCGTAATTAGATCCTTCTGTTAGCGTCCATTCAGGTAAGTTTTTAGCAACGATTTTTAAGTTTTTTAAACCATATTCACTTGCTCTTACGGGATCATTTCCAATGTTTTCAGTTTGTGAATCAGGATCATATCCTCGTCCTCCAAACATATATACAGGATCTAAAGATTTAGCATCTACAAACTTTTTTAATTCCTTTGTTTCTTGTTCAACGGTCTTAGAATCATAAAAGCGGTATCCCCATTCTATAGCATAATCATCGTATGGTCCAAGTTGTCGAACAAAACGGATGTTTTCATCACCAGGTTGTGCAACATAATTGTATCGTGCGTAGTCCATTATGGTAGCTGCAATTCCCATTTTTTGGGTAAAAGTTCCTGATCTTAATGAATCAACTGGATATGCAGAACTTGCTTTCATGTTGTGGGGTAAGCCTAATGCATGACCAATTTCATGAGAGATAACTCGACGCATCATTTCCCCGATCTCTTTTTCAGGAGTATCTAAGGTTCTAGCTTTTGGGTTTGCGGCAGCAGTTTCCAGCAAATATCGATTACGGTAGGAGCGGAGGTGGTTGTGATACCAAATTATATCGCTCTCTATAATTTCGCCAGTTCTAGGATCTGATACACTAGGACCAACTGCATTTCGTGTTGTTGAAGCGACATAGCGTACGGTAGAATAGCGGATGTCTTCTGGACTAAAATCGGGATCTTCTTCTTTTGTTGGGGGGTCTTTTGCTATAATTGCATTTTTAAATCCAGCTTTTTCAAAAGCGGTATTCCAATCTTCAATTCCTTGTTTAAAATAAGGACGCCATTTAATAGGTGTTGCAGGATCTAAATAATATACAACAGGCTTTATAGGTTCTACCAATTGACCATTCATATATGCTTCAGGATTTTTTGGTTCTAGGCGCCATTTTCTTATAAGTTCTATTTCATCAGCCTTGAGGGCTTGCGAACTATAATCTACCTTTTTTACAGAAAACCACCCAACACGTTGATCACTATGTCTAATTTTCATTTTATCTTCGGGTAAGGCAATGAATGAATGATTTATTTGAAAACTAAATGTCTTACTTCTATTTGCTCTTGGAGCTTTTGAGGCACTAAAAGTCAAGGTGTGAAGAATTTCAGTGTTTTGAGGAAAACTTCTAGCACTATCAATCATGCTTCTTTTTTTATCAGCACTTCCTATTTTATAATTGTCTTTTTGTGATTTTTGAATTATATTAAACCCAGGTGAATCTTTTAGATAGTGATCACTAACGTCGATTAAGAACCTATTATTTTCTTTGTTTTTTATATCAAATGCCGCTAAAATAGGTTGAAAATTATTTTCAGCAACACTCAAGCTAATGGGGTCCTCATGAGAAGCTACATTACTATAAGAAATTTCTTTCCAGATTATTTTCTTTCCTTTTTTGGTGAAGCGGATTACTTGTTGCGCAGTTTTAGAACCTGCATTTGTGTAAGGCGAATAATTAGCTGGAAGTTGAGCTATTCTAGTCACTACTAGTAGATCTTTATCCAGAAGAGTACTGTCAATTTCAAAATACAAATGATTTTCTTCATCTAAATAGGTTGTAATTAAACCTTTGTTCTGAGTCATTTTTTTTGTCAAAGAATCAATGGTTTTAGTAGCCTTGGCTGAAGGATTCTTTTTTTGTGCATGAACCCCTAGGGAAATCAGTACTGTAAAGAATAATAAACGAAGTTTCATAGAATAGTTTTTAGTAAATCTACAAAAGCTATTTTAAAAACAAATACTCAAATCACAAGATGTTGGGATTCATTATTCGTGAAGTGCAGATAATTCAAACCATCGCGTAGTTTTTTGATCTAGTTTTTGATCTAGTTTACCTAGGTTAATTGAAAGTTCCTCAATTTTTTGAGGCTCTAGATTTTCTGTTGAGAAACGATTTTGAATACTTTCTTTTTCAAGTTCAATCTTTTCAATTTCCTTTTCTATTTTTTTGAATTCTTTTTGCTCATCAAAAGTCAATACTGCTTTTTTTGGAGTTTCTTTCCATTCTTTTTTAACTTTCTTTTCGGCTGAATGAGTTGCGTTTTTATCCTCTATTTTTGAATCTTCATAAACTCTATGATCAGAATAGTTACCCGGAAAATCTTCAATAACTCCTTCTCCTTGAAACACAAATAAGTGATCTACAATTTTATCCATAAAGTATCGGTCATGCGACACAACGAGTAAACATCCTGGAAAGTCTAAAAGAAAACTCTCCAATACGTTGAGGGTTACAATATCTAAATCATTGGTTGGCTCATCGAGTATTAAGAAGTTTGGATTTTGAATTAATACAGTACACAGGTATAGACGTTTGCGTTCTCCACCACTTAGTTTTTCTACAAAATCATATTGTTTTTTTCGATCGAATAAAAAACGTTCTAGTAATTGTTGGGCAGAAATTTTACGTCCCTTTTTTAGCGGAATAAAATCACCGTATTCTCTTATAACATCAATTACTTTTTGTCCCTCTTTTACTTTGATCCCATTTTGAGTATAGTAACCAAATTTTAAAGTTTCACCCCAAACAATTTTACCTGCATCTGCTGTATCGTTTGAAGTTAATAAATTTAAAAAAGTTGATTTTCCCGTACCATTTTTACCAATAATCCCGATACGATCATTTTTTTGAAACATATAATCGAATTGGTTTAGAATGATCTTATCACCATACGCCTTCTGAACCTTATGCATTTCGATCATTTTACTACCCAGTCGTTCCATATTAATTTCTAATTGCACCTCGTGTTCATTTCTTCTTTGACTGGCCTTTTCTTTAATTACTTTAAAATCTTCAATTCTAGATTTTGACTTTGTTGTTCTTGCCTTAGGCTGACGTCTCATCCAATCCAATTCTTTTTTGAAATGAAGTTTTGTTTTATGAGCTTCAACACTTTCTTGAATTAATCGGGCTTCTCTTTTTTCAAGATAATATGAATAGTTTCCTTTGTAGGTATATAAATTACCTTCATCTAGTTCAATAATTTCATTACAAACTCGCTCCAGGAAATAACGATCGTGTGTAACCATTAGTAAGGTTAGTTTTTCTTTCGCAAAATAGTCTTCTAACCACTCAATCATTTCAAGGTCTAAATGATTCGTAGGCTCATCCAGTATAATCAGTTCGGGTTGTCTCAATAAGGCATTACATAATGCTATTCTTTTTTTCTGCCCCCCAGATAAACTTCCAACAAGTGCACTTAAATCATTTAGTTTAAGTTTAAATAAAATCTGTTTGTATTGGTTTTCAAAATCCCAAGCTTGGTTTTGATCCATAGCTTCAAATGCCTTTTGATAAGCTTCTTGATCATCGGGATTTTCAAGAGCTTTTTCATAAGCAGCAATAACTTTTAAAGTCGGATTATCAGCCTGTAAAATACTTTCTTCTACCGTAAGTTTAACGTCTAATTTGGGTTCCTGAGCCAAATAGGCAACTCGAATACCTTTTCTGTAAATTACATTCCCCTCATCGGGTGTGTCTTCTCCTGCAATTATATTCAGGATAGAAGTTTTTCCACTTCCATTTTTAGCAATTAAGGCAATCTTTTGACCTTTATTAATCCCAAAAGAAATAGGCTTAAAAATAACTTTTTCGCCATATGACTTAGATATGCCTTCAATTGAGAGTAAATTCATAGATGGTTGCTTCTTTTTTCAGAGAACAAAAATACAAATTGATTGGCAGGTAATTTCTTTATTTTAAAACATTAATTGTTATTATTTCCTGAATTCATTACATTTAAAACAAAATACCAACAATAAAGTATTTTATTTATTATTAACGCCTCACAGATTATTATTATGACAGTTTCTTTTTCTATTTCAAGTAAAATTTTCAGACTCTTGATTATTCTACTTATATCTTCATTTACAGTAATATCTTGTAAAAAATCGGATGTAGAACATAAATCTCTTTTTGATGTTTCTCTGGGGACAAGTGTAATCCCATACATTCGAGTATTTACAGAAGATATCATTCAAAACGAACCAAAAATTCCTGGTGTAATGGATATTTACATCGAAGAATCTCATGTGTTTTCTTCAACAATAGGAATAGAATATCGCGGTTCTACTTCTTACCGTTTGTCAGATAAAAAGTCTTTTGGAATTGAACTTTGGGATGAGTCAAATGATGGATATGATGCTCAGGTTTTAGGTTTTCCTGAGGAGGAAGATTGGATCTTTATGGGACATGTTTTTCGCGCAGCGGATAACCGTGTTTTTGACCCGAGTTTAATGCATCATTATTTGGGTTACCAATTGTATCGTTCAATGGGTAATTACGCTAGTAGAAGTCGGTATGTAGAATTAGAAGTTAATAATTCTTATGAAGGGGTTTATGTTTTTATGGAGAAATTAAAACGAGATTCCAATCGAATTGATATTAATAAATTAAAACCATCTGAAAATGAAGGTGAGGATTTGACTGGTGGTTATATTCTAAAAATAGATAAAACTTCAGGAGGGGATGTTGCTACCGATCAGCCCTTATCTTATTATGAAAATAATTGGGGCGACGATTCGAGCTATTCTGATGCTCTTAGTTTTAGATCTCAATATGATGTTTTTGGCGGTTCACTCACTTCTGAGCCTTTTGGGCCCAAACAACCTCTTGAAACATATTTCCTATATGAGCATCCAAAGAATGATGATATAACGCCTCAACAAAAAGAATATATTCAGAATTATATTCATGGTTTTGAAACCGCTCTTTTGACAGATGATTTTTCGACCGAGGAAAGGTCTTATACTGATTTCATTGACTTGGATAGTTTTTTAGATTATTTTATTTTAAACGAATTGACTGGAAATGTAGACGCCTATCGATTAAGCACTTATATGCATAAGGAAAAATCAGGACCCTTAAAAATGGGACCTGTTTGGGATTTAAACATTGGATATGATCGCCAGTATAGAGTGCCAAACACAGATTGGATTGCAAACTATAATAATCATGTGACTGATGACACCTGGATGGTTCCCTTTTGGTGGCCTCGCTTGCTAGAAGATCCTCAGTTTCAAGTTGCGTTGCAAGCCAGATGGATTGAACTACGCTCCAATATATTGAGTAATGCATCAGTCTTGGGATTAGTTAGCGAAACTTCTGAGTTTTTAATTACAAATGGTGCAATAGACAGGAATTATAAAAAGTGGACTGGAGTAGATGTTGATTACATTAATGCTGTCATTGAACTTGAAAGTTACCTTGAAGCAAGACTGAGTTGGATGGATTTAACTATCGGATCTTTCTAATTTTTTTTATATAACACCATATCTTTCAATTAATTGTATTAATTTTGAATCATAAATAATTAACTTCATATCAATGGTATATCGTTCGGGCTGTCCAATCTCTAATTTTTTAGACTTGGTCGGAGATAAATGGTCGCTTTTAGTGATTCGTGATTTGTTTTCTAATAAAAGTACATTTAAACAATTTACAAATTCAGCTGAAAAAATTGCTACTAATATTCTTTCTGACCGATTAAAATCTTTGAGAGAAAAGGGAATTATTGACTTTGCTTTTGCATACGACAACAAAAAGACCAAGTATTATTTTTTGACAGATATTGGTATTGATCTTTATCCTATTATATTCGAAATGTCAATGTGGAGTAGAAAAAATCTTAATTTAGAGTTTAATGACATAGCTACTGAATGGTTTTCAAATAATAAAAACCTAAAAGGTGAACATACTATAAACAATACAATAAATGATTACAAATTAGTACGCAAGGAGTTGTTTGATTTTATTAAAGCTGGAAGATTTAGAGAAGATTCAAAATAAATTTACCTTCCCTGGTTTTTAGTAAGCCATTCTTGACAAGAATTAAAATCTTCAAAAATTTGATTTTCAGGAATTAAGTCTGGAATTATATCAATACGTTCCATCATGTATTTAGGTTGTTTAGCAGCAGCAACGATAAGTATTTTCTTTCCTTGCTGAGTGAGGTCTAATATCACAGTTTCTAATGCATAAAGCCCCGACTGGTCAATATAGGGTACTCTGTCAAGTCTAATGATTAAGGTCGTACTTGAGTCCGGTATTTGTTTGGCTGTCTCCGTAAATTTTGATGTAGATCCAAAAAACAAAGGTCCGTCGATGTGCTTTATGAAAACTTCTCCTTTTAATATTTTTGAAAGGTTCTTTTCATCATCCCATGAAGCTTCGTTTTTCAAAGGTTTAATATTTAAGCTCTCCCCCGTAAGGTCCCCAATTTTTTTCATGAACATCAATGAGGCAATAATAAGGCCAATTCCAACGGCATAAACTAAATTCCAAACAGTTGAAAGAATCAATACAATAATTAAAACAAGCACCTCATCTTTTGGCATCGAAGGAATTGCTTTAAGCCCTTTGTAATCCATAACTCCAATACCTACTGTAATCAAAATTCCAGCGAGAACTGCTGCAGGTATTTTAGAAGCAATAGGTCCTAATACTAATAAAATCACTAATAAAAGAAGACCAGAAATCATTCCAGAAAGCTTTGTTTTTCCTCCTGCATTGATATTAACAACGGTTCTAATGGTTGCTCCAGCTCCAGGTAATCCTCCAAATATGGCTCCAATGCTATTTCCAATTCCTTGACCAATAAGTTCTTTATTTGGCTTGTGAACGGTTTTTGTCATATTATCTGAAACTACAGAAGTTAGAAGTGAATCTATTGCGCCAAGAAAAGCAAGTGTAATTGCTGTAAAAATATAGCTGCTAAATGTGTCTATACCCAAACTGCCAAACAGGGATAGATTAGGAATAGGAAGTCCAGAAGGGATTGTCGCTATAGGCCTGTATTCTAGACCAAAACCAATGGCTACTCCAGAAACAACAAATAGTGCAACAAGCGTGCTTGGAACTTTTGTTGTTATTTTTTTAAATCCAAAAATTATAAAAATTGTAGATAATGCAAGAATTAATTCTAAGTATTTTATATCTGAAACTATTTTGGGCAAAGTTTTTAACGTACCAATAACCCCTGAGGCATTTTTTCCTGACAGAGTTTTAGCTTCAACCATGATGTCATCAAGTGTTATTTTTTCAGCTCTTTCTATGGTTGTTTTAAAATCCTCTAAAACTAAGATGTCCTCTTTCATTTCATCCTTAAGAATATTTTTTAAAATAATTTCTTCTGCTTGAGGTTTAAACTGAGTTACATAATTTACATCTTCTTTAGGGTAGTAGCCGAAAGAAGGTGGGATTTGAGTTATTAAGATTATTACTCCAATTGCAGTCATAAAACCAGAAACTACAGGGTAGGGGATGTGTCTAATGTATTTACCTATACCGAGCATTCCTATTGCTACTTGTAATAAACCAGCCAAAAAGAAAATAGATAAAATTGTAGGTAGAGCTTTTTCTACATCACCATCAAAACGTGAAATGATTTCTGCAATAAAAACCATACTCACTGCAGTCATTGGGGCAGTTGGACCTGATATTTGAGTAGATGTTCCACCAAATAAGGCAGCAAAAAAACTCAAGAAAATAGCTCCATATAATCCAGCACTAGGGCCGAGACCAGAACTAACTCCAAAGGCTAAAGCTAATGGAAGTGCAACTATACCAGCAGTTAATCCTCCAAAAAGATCACCTCTAAAATATTTGAAATCAAAACTAAAAAGTTAGGTTTATAAAATTAAAACAAAATGGAGGAAAATTAACCATTAATGGGGTAATAACAAAGTACTTTTTAATCTTTCAAGTAAAGTTTGACATTTATTTTTGTCAGATAAACTAGTAATAATACAAGAATTAGTCTTGTTTAAATTATGTAATTGTTCAATAATAATTGATTCTTTAACTTATCTTTTTTTTCTTGCTCTATAAGTATATCTAGTTTTCTCTTTAAAGCATTTCTAACAATAATAAAAAAAAACCATCCAAATAAAGTTACTGAGATAATGATAATTAAAATAGTTTTAATCATTTAAATTTCGTGCTCGTCTCATTAATATACTATGGTTTTTGTAATTTTCTTTTCCGTAATCATAAGACTCC
>ENA-OQVM01003329-OQVM01003329.1-marine-metagenome-genome-assembly--contig:-NODE-3329-length-17567-cov-6.318811_pt1 | contig 17567 bp, 19 predicted proteins | sample MGYA00237776_ERZ505498 | MGnify/ENA primary metagenome ERZ505498 (study PRJEB26159, sample SAMN06265151) | marine metagenome | isolation source: Helgoland LTER site | place: Germany:Helgoland, sampling... | reverse complement strand
GCCCCGGTGGCACAGCTGGATAGCGCGGCCCCCTCCTAAGGGGCAGGTCAGAGGTTCGAATCCTCTCCGGGGCACCATTTTTCTTGTTCTTACCCTGCCGTATTAGTCTATATAAGCAGAAAAAACATTGTATTTAGCGCATATCTCTTGTCTGTAGCCATGCAGACTCATATACTAATTGCCATACATTAACGGCTACTTGAACGGCTACTTACGTTTTGGTGAGGCTCTATGGCATTTTCAGCGCAAGAACGGACAGATAGGTGGGTGAAAAACCTTACTACTAACGTAAATCCACACAAGAAGTTCGCGGTTGGTGGGGTAGGTGGCCTGTACATACAGGTTTGGCCAAGTGGATCAAAGTCATGGCTCGTCAGATTGCACATCAATGATGGCTATCGCCCGATGTTTGGTTTGGGCAAATACCCTGAAGTCTCGCTCAAGGAAGCCCGCGAGAAGGCCAGAGACGCAAAGAAGTTGGTTGCTGAAGGGATTGATCCTAGGGCATACAAGAAAGAGCAGAAGGCCGCCTTGGTACTCCAGAAGGCCAAAGCCGTTACCTTCAGGGATCTAGCTAAGTCTTACAGTAACAAGAAGGCTATAGAGTGGAAATTCGGGAAAGAGGGTGCGAGTTATCAGCGCCTGCAGACGCATCTGAACGAGTATGTGTACCCCTCAATCGGTAACTTAGTAGTTAAAGACATTGATCGCGATCACATTATCATGTTGTTAACTAAGATTTGGACAACCAAAAACCCCACAGCCAAGAAGGTACGAGTCGCATTAGAAGACATCTTTGGTTTAGCAGTATCTAGGAAACTTAGGCCTGATAACCCTGCGCTATGGAAAGGGAATCTTGAGCATGAGGAAGGGCTGCCTAAGTCTAGCTCAGTTCACAAAAGCCAAAAGATGCTAGCTCTGCCATTTAGACTCCTCCCTGATTTCATGGCCAAGCTATACGCTACTAACAGTCCTGAGTCGAAGCTATTAGCATTCACCATACTCACAGTTTCTCGTCCGGGTGAGGCACGTGTGGCTGATTGGTCTGAATTTGATCTTGAAAACAAGCTTTGGACGATCCCGCCGGGTGTTGAATTTGATAAGAATGGTAAGAAATTAAGAGAGAACAAAAGCAGGAAAGGTAAGGACCACTCTTGGTTAATACCATTGACAACAGAAGCGATCAAAATCTTGGAATCGTTGCCAACCTTCCCTGATAAGAAAGGCTTAGTGTTTACATCCGCTTGGGGCAACAGCGTTAGAAATAACCATCCAATTATCAAAAAGCTTGGCTATGGGGATTTGGCTACTGCTCACGGATTTAGGTCTACGTTTAGGACTTGGGCGCAGGAGAAGCAAGGGAAGCTAAAGCACTTCACTGAAGAGGCCTGTGAGCTATGCCTGAAGCACCTAGAGACGACTGCTACCAGAAATGCCTATGCTAGAAATCAGCTCATAGAAGACCGTATAGAGATTCTGAACGACTATGAAAGCTTCATCTTCCAACAAGGCACGGTTGTTCCTATAAACAAGCAGAGGAGTATTAATTAATGGCAGATGATCGATGGATCTCTCTTAAGCCTGAGCTATTAAAGGATTGGTGGACTCCGAGTCAGGCGTGCCACATTTATGCGCACATGATAGAAACTACTAAAGATGGAATGTATGGCAAAAAGTTCATCGAACCGAAGCATAGAGGTCTGCACCCAGATCAAACTCAATCAATGAAAGATCTCAAAGATCAGTGGTTAGGCGTTTGGGAGCAATCCACCCATGAAGCAGGAGAGAAGGAGTACTATCGTCAAGGTAGTAAGGAGTTCTATACGAAGGAATATTGCATTAGGTGGGCAATTAAGAAGCGAATCGATCTGCCATGGTTCGATTGGGCGATCGAAGAGGAGCTAATCCAGCTATTGGATGTTGTACAAATGTACCCGGAAGCTCCTGTAGCAAAAAATTCTACTGCGGATGCCAGTCTTAAACTTAATCAAAGGCCACTAGGAGATAAGAAGGAGGAAAACTTACTCCGATTAATCTATGTATTAAAAGATTTACTACAAGAGGATAAATTAAAAAAACACTTCCCTTTTGTTAATCAGGAAGCACTCGCTGATCACATTGATATGAAGTTTAACGCCGAATTACCCAACAAAGGACTCTCGGCAAAGGGTGTGCAAAGAGTCTTAGCTGATGCCAATAAGGTTAAACAAAAGGATATAGAGTGAGCATCCTAAATCCTATCTAGGATTTTTAGCATACTAGCTAGGACTTCTAAGTTCCTAATTTTGAGTAAATAGCGTCTGTTACCAACGATAACGGAGCGCTACGAAATGCCTACAAACAATCAATACGATACCAAACCAACCCAAGAAAAAAGAGCTGAACACCGTCAGTTCCTCAAGCGTCAAAAGGAAGCTGCACAATTAGCTGCTATCGAGTCAGGAGTGGGATTCTCTTCAGACAAGATTGTAGCGATCTATCTTGATGCATCCCGCTCGACTATATGGCAATGGGCGAGGGAAGGGCTGTTACCCCGTCCAGTTAAGATTACCTCTCAATTTTCTCGGTGGGAGAACTCAGCGATCAAAGCCTTTAAAGAATCGAGGTGCGCATCATGAGTCTTCAATTCGAGTTCATAGATGGTATGGCCTACATCCCAATTCCTTGCGGTTACAAGAGTCCTATTTTCGAGGGTTGGAACCTCCGAGAGAACTGCATTACAACCGCGGAAGAAGCTTCAGGTCTCCTTGCATTCAATGTGGCACTTGCACATGCGTATTGCAGCCCTATCACCTGCGCACTGGATATTGACCATATGCCAAGCGCTATAACGTGGTTCGACGCGAGAGGAATAGACTTAGAGTCATTATTAGAAAGCTCTAGCGGAGTTATCGCGCTATCTGGAAGAGCAAACAGCGTTAAGGCGTTCTATTCGATGCCATCGCTCACAGGCGCTCTAACGAGCCTTGCAGTGGAGGTGGATGGCAAGATTGCCTTTGAACTGCGGTGCGCATCGGCAGATGGGAAAACGGTCTGCGATGTAATTCCGCCTAGCAAACATCCGTGCGGCACTGAATATCAATGGGTACGTGGTGACCTTTCTTCGCTAGCGCCTTTACCTCTGAACATACTCGAAATCTGGGAAGAGCTGCTTAGCGCAAAGCAACCAGTTAGTTATGCGAAGCATCACACTAGCTTAGACACTCCCCGCAGAGTCGCAATATTACGAGAGCTTCTTCGTCATATAAATCCAGATTGTGATTACCACACTTGGAGAGACGTTGTTTTCTCTGTACTCAGCACCGGATATACAGATGCAGAAAAAATAGCACAAGAATGGTCTGCACAATCGAGAAAGTTCGACCACAGGTCGTTCAGAGTACTCATGAATTCTTATCGAGATGGCTTTTTCTCACTAGGGACTGTTTATCATTACGCGACTTTAGGAGGCTACCGTGCTTAAAGAAGCCTTGAAGTTATTACAGCGCGAGTTCGCTTTAATAGAGATTGATGGCGAAATTCGCGTTCTTAAGAAACAAGAAATCCGGAAGATCTTGGCCGGAGACAGAAAACAGAGGCTAAGTTTTGTTCGTCGTGCAGATGCAAAGCTAATTATGGAGAGACAACTTGAGGCGTCTAATCTTCCAATAGCGAAGACCTCGGTCGTTATAGAGGAGTTTTACAAGCAGCCATCAACTACACACTACGTAGGTACTGCATTCTCACCACAACAACTGCCAGACAATGTACTGAACTTGTGGTCTGGGCCGATTCCTGAACCACAACAAGGTGACTACTCTGTTATTAGTCAGCACATCCATGACGTTATTTGTTCAGGTGTGAAAGAGTATTACGAATATCATATGAACTACCTTGCTCATATGGTTCAAAAGCCAGATGAAAAAGCGGGCGTAATGATTATTTATATGGGAGGCGAAGGAACAGGCAAGGGCTCAATGTGCCGCGTGTTAGAGGCAATATGGTCGCATTCTACTATGCAGGTGTCGAATGTAGAGGACATTCTTGGTCGCTTTACTAGCGCACTAGAACGAAGCTACATAGTTTGGTTGGACGAGGCTATTTTTAAAGGTGACAGGAAGTCTCAGGACGCGTTAAAGACATTCATCACTGAGCCATACATTAGGATCGAGGAGAAGTACCAACCTAAGCGAGAGATAGAGTCCTTTCATCGCTGTTTTGCCGCTACTAATCATAAGCACTTCGGTCAAGTCTCTGCTGATAACAGGCGCTTTTTTATGCTGCAAGTAGGCGAACAGAGGAAGATAAATAGATCTGCGCCCCCTGAGGTTCAAAAGAAACAAATAGATTATTGGCTTAGATTCTATGATGCTCTGCAAGATGGAAAAACTATTCCTGCTTTGCTCTATCATCTAAGGCAGCGGGATATTAGTGACTTTAACGTGAACCAGTTTCCTTCAACTTCGACGCATAAAGAACAAAAGCTAAAGTCACTGGAGGGAATTGAAAGATTCCTCTTCGAGTCGCTTTGCGTAAGTGAGCAAATAAATCCCGCGCCTTATCATAACGATCTCAATGAGCCTTCCGCGTGGGATGATGGCTATTGGATCTCGACGGAGAAATTCAAATCAGCGCTACTTACATTTGATAGGCATGCTGAACGATACGAACCACTATCAAATAAAGAAATTATATCGTCGATAAAACGTGTCATACCCTCTATTGAACTAACTAGAAAGAGTGACGCTGACAAAATGCAAAGGCGAGGAATTGATTTTCCTAGTCTCACTAGAGCGCGGAAGGACTTTGAAAGCGCCATTGGGCTAACCGACTACGATTGGGACGGCTAGCTAGCCACTTGTAGCCGCTTCTAGCCACATAGCGTGACACATGCAAACTACCTGCAGGCCGCATGAGCAGGGGCTTTGAGGTGAACTTGCCACTTATGACACTTATTTCTAAAAAGTTATAGAGAATATAATTATATAAAGTTTGTGGAAACACGTGTCATAAGTGGCTAAGTGGCAAGGAGTGTGTGTGCGTTCAGGTGCTTAATAGCCATGAATTATTGGTATTATCAAAAGAGATAAACTAGCAATGCCAAGCCCGAAATCGCTTATAAATGACAGTATAATTGATCATAAACTACTGTTTTTAGTCGCTATTTAGCTAAACCACTAAGTACAAATATACGAAATACCGTGAGATTTATAAGATTAACAAGTGCGATTTATCTAACTATCATTACTAGCTAATCAATCGCCTGCATGGCCTTAGAAAATGAGAACAACAATGGACGAAGCAATACTTAAAGCCGCTAAACATGTTTACGATCATTTAGATGACGATGTTGATACCTCAACTGAATTAGAACTTCTACAAAGCTATATTGAAGATAACGGCGAGTTGAATTGTGATGGTTTTATACTTGATATTGAGACGGTAGATGATACGTCTTTCCGCGACTCTGAAATGAAGGACATGATCGATGAGGACGTAGAGATAAATGACAGTTCACGTCTCGAATTCATGAGAGATAGGCTAAAAAGCGAGCTTGCAAACCCAATTGAGGACAGTCCGTCCATAAGTTCGCATGAATTTAAGATAGATAAAGATAGAACCTTGTACTTATCTGGTTTTGTAACTATCAACGGGTATAGTCCCGTAGTCGACTGGTTGACTCCATGCAGAACTCGAGAAGAGAATTGGGCGAGAATCCAAGACATGGGGTTTGTCGATTCTGACGAAGAGATAGACTCTATACCTGATTCTAAATTATTTGAGCTTTGGAAATAATGGAAGCACTTTCAATTGACGCTCAAATTAGAGCAATTATTGCTGACTATAAAGCCGGCAAAGATGTAATAACTCAACTGGTCAATATTAGGTCGGGGGGTAACTACTTCGACTTTCATGAATGGGCAACCGAGCAGTGGTTATTTGATGGTTATTATTTTTACCTTGATAAAGATAACATCCCGATCTACCAAGGCGAGTCATTCTATGACTATTTCGAGGACTCCGATCTGAATTTGGATGATCCTGATGCAAAAATTGCAGCGCTTGGCTTAGACTCGAAGATCGATATAGACAATCACGGCACGTTTAATTTCAAAATAATCGACGGAGTGTGCGTGGTTTGTGAGGCAGAGATGGAGGGAAAGAATGGGCCTCACTATCACAGCCTTGCACTCTATAAAGATATAAAAGAAGCAGCTAAGGCAGAAAAGGAGCGTGGAGCATTCCTATATAACGGCGATTGCTTGACACACACCGAAGCCGAATTGGTCGAAATATGGGATAGCTTTGTTTTAAAGGCATTAAATGAATGAAGACCAGTTTCTTAAGCGTAAACCAAAGAAGTGTCCTAAATGCGGGTTCTCTCCTGTCGCATCAATACTCTATGGTATGCCCGCATACGATGAAGAACTAGAGCGGAAGCTAGAGGACAAGCCACTAGTCCTTGGTGGATGTGTAATTAGTTTTTAATTAGATCTTGATACTAATTTTAAAGTTGTGGGTAATATCCAAGCTCTGGTGTCAAATCATCAAGTGACTTAACCACAAGTACAGAGTCGTAATGGCCTAATGCCCACCCATCACTATCTTCTCCGTAAATAAGGAAAAGAGTTTTACTTTCTGATTCAATCTCAACATACATGATGCTTAGCGATTCTTTGCTTCGAAGAATTGATAAAGCCTTTTCAACGACATTATCTTTCACTATAAAATAATCTCTAGGATTGGAAGTTTCATAAATTTCATAGAATTTTTCATCGTCTATAAGATCCCACATTAATCCTTTTTCGATATCATCACACCAATATTCAAATTTATCCCAGTCGCTAAATTCCTCATCATCGAGTTCTGATATTTTAATTTGAATTAAACCAGAAAATTCTAGACCCTCTCCAAGTGCTTCATATAAAAATGTTGTACCGAGTTTATCTGGGGTGACCACACTTCCACATCCACTCTGAAATTGTTCAAATATTGAAGCTGAGCATCTTACGGCCATATCTGCGCCTCTATTATTAAATGATTAGAATCCTTTGTGCGTCATGAGGCTTACGCTCTGTACCATTAGACCAATTCAAATTTTTTATCGATTACTAAAATTGCTTTGCCTAAGGCAATGTCTAGTTCACTAATTTTTGGGAACATATGATAATAACTTGGGCTTCAGGTTTAATTTTAAGTAAAGCGGATGGCTAGGTTCTCCAGAAGCATTCAACTTCAGGTAGTAAAGATTACTGACTTCTTTCCGAATTTCGTCCGATCGCCCCATGTGTTTTCCATGGTTTCCCCAAGCTGCAACTATCAAACCTGCACCTCTTGAGAGTTTTCTGATCCATTTGTCATTATCAATCCCGATTGGATCTTTAAAACTTAGCATATCTTTAGGCTTGGTTGCTCGGTATGCGAATAGATTTGCTATACAAACACCACCATATCCCCATCGCTTAGCGTAGTTGATGCATCTAATCAGAGTAGGGTCGGCGTTTTTATCGTCTGCAGTAGATGGATTTAAACAAATGAAAAGAACATATGGTTTGTCTTCGTCCCATTTTCTCCAGAGTGCATACCTGTATTCCCTGCAATGAGAGAGGGTTGCAGAGGACTTCAGTATTTCGACTCCTTAAACAAAGCGACTAGATCTGATCTAAACTGATATTGATTGATGAATAGACAAGCGAGAAGGCCAACAGCAGTAAATACTAGAGCCAACCGTATGTCTGATGAGAAAGAGAGAAAAGAAAGCCCCGCAGATGCAAGCGCAAGAATATAATTCCCTAACAAAAAAATATGCCTTGCAATATTACGCCTTCTATAAAGTCCGTAAAGCAGCAGAAACGTCAGAATGCTTCGCACTAGCGTCTGTAATCCAAATTGACCAGTAGCTAATTCAGCAACGCCCCCCGCCAGTGGGAGAATAGAGCAGGCAGCTATGGTGGCATAGAGCGTGATGAGTGGAGTAAATTTGACAGCCATCTTTTTCGCACCTATATGATTATAAAACTCATGTTAGCTAAATCGATTTTGCACTCTCGCCAATCAGGTTTGTGTCGATCCAAAAGCTTCCAGAATCTTGCAGAGTGGTTAAGCTCTTTGAGATGACAAAGTTCATGAATCACTAAATAATCTACGAGATTATTAGAAGCCATGATGATTTTCCAGTTATATGCAATATCACCATTTTTAGAACAAGAACCCCATTTAGTTTTAAAGTCTTTGATGCTGACTGACCGTGGAGAGACTCCTAACATCTCTGAAAAGCGAGTTGTTTTCTCCGCCAATCGCTTCTGAGCAAGTCTGAAGTACCATTGCTTGATAGCTTCCTTGATGTCTTCTGTGTTGCTCGCAGTGACCCACAGATATCCCGACTTCAACTTCGCGGCAGGTTCTTCTCCTTTAACAATCTTGAGACGGTAGTTTTTTCCTAGATAAGCGAATGACTCCCCGTTCACGTATTCTATTACTTTGGGCTTACCTGCTTTGGCCTGAGCTACCAGTGTCTTTTTAATCCACGCTAACCGTTTAGTAATGAGTCTGCGTACCTGAGTTTCAAGCAATGAATTTGGAACTATTACGTTTACGACTTCATCTTCAATAGTGATTTCAGCTGACTTCGTTCTCGCCCTGTAGATGACGTTTACAGTAAACGGAAAGCCATCCATTATTTGAACTTCACTGCCGCAAGTTCCATGAAACGTTCAGTTACTGGTTTGACGAGGTCTTCACTGAACGATTGAATAATGACGCGCTTAATGTCTCTTTTAACACGCTTCTGTTCGTCCCATTTTTTAAAGAAATCGACAATTTTCGTAGCCTCGTCTAAAAAGGTGACAAGAGACTGGACAACGGATTTAGCTTTCTCTGCTATTTCATCGTCTATCGTTTGACCCTTTTCTAGCTCTGCTATCAGGATGTTGTAAAAAGCTATTTCGGTCCTTGTCAGACCCAGAGGTAGCTCGCCTCTGCCATATAACTCGATATCTGCCCTTAAATTTAATAGCAATTGGACTAGTTCATCCCATTTCTCTTCATACTTTGAAATGATGTCTTCGAGTCTTTCTGATAACTTCTTATAGTATTCGGGATCTTCTTGGATGTTGATTTTGATATGAGCTTTTATAGCATTTTCAATCTCAGATGCTTTCGCTCTTGGGGTCTTATGTTGATTTAGTGCTTCTTCATAATTAGCCGCCAACAGGTCTACTGGTGGTATTTTAGGATCAATGCCAGTTGAATAGACGTGTTCTTCTATTAACTCTCTTACCTTTTCTCCCGCGCCTGATATATCAAGCTGCTCGTCCCTGTATAAGTTTCTTGCCCCGATAGCTATCTTGCCTAAGCGCTTTAGGTCATACAGGAATGGGGTAGCTGAGGTGTCGGGAAGGATAATGTCCATCTGCTTTGAAAATGTCGCAAAGTCTGTTTGAAAGGATTGACGTTTAACATCGTCCTTGAGCGAGAGAATACATTCGTCTAAATCGTTAAGGTCTAAGCCTTCGAAATGCCTAATTACGCGTGTATGGGCGTTCTTAAGGATAGGTATCTCATCTTTCAGGTTAACCAATGCGCCTTGAACATCCTCTTTGGAGAACATCTCTAGGGCTTCAGCTAAATAGTCTGACAATCCGTAATAGTCGACGATATAGCCTCTGAACTTGTTCTTATTGGTCCTGTTAACTCGAGCTATTGCTTGTAAAAGGGTGTGGTCGGTTAATTTACGATCAAGATACATGACCTGTGCGATAGGGGCGTCGAAGCCAGTAAGGAGCATATCTTTAACAATAAGGATTGAGAGGTCAGACTTACCATCCCCTATACCTAAAGGTTTTTTGAAATCCTCTATTTGCTTCTTTTGCTTAACACCATCCGTGTATTCCCAGAATCTCTTCTCATCATTATGGTCGCCCGAGATAATAACCGCCGATTGCGGGGCTTCGAGCTTATCGAGCTGCTCTTTGTATAGAATCGCTGCATTACGCGAAGAGGTAACTATCATGGCCTTAAAGCCGTTTGGTTGGATATGCTCTCGATAGTGCTTAAGAATATCCATCGCCACGCGGCGTATTCTCTGAGGCGCTTCTAGCACTGCTCTGTTTGTACCAAATTTTTTCTTGATCGCAGCTTTCTCCTCTTCTGTGCGATCTTCGAAGTAATCATCAAACAGGCTGTCCAATGAATCTCCGGTGACACGGAGCATTGCTTCGCGACCTTCATAGAGGAGTTGGACAGTAGCGCCGTCTTTGACAGCTTCTTCTATGGTGTAGGTGTCGATATAAGAGCCGAATACACTGGTAGTTTTCTGGCTCTTTATCAGTGGCGTTCCTGTGAAGGCAATTCTTGGAGCGTTAGGTAGAGCAGTGTTAATCGCAGCCCCTAATGCCCCGTACTGGGTTCTATGAGCCTCATCAGCCAGAACAATGATCTTTTCAGACTCGTTCAATACAGGGAACTCAAAGTCGTCTGCACTTTCCTGAAATTTTTGAACCATCGCGGTGATGATGTCGGAAGAGTCAGTGGCTAAAAGCTCTTGCAAGGACTTTACTGAGTCTGCATGGCGGACAGTCTCGCCTTGCGCGTTATTAAACGTACTCGTCAATTGAGTATCTAACTGCGTCCTATCGGTTAAGAAGACTAATTTGTAGTCTCGCAGTTCTGGGTCTCTTCGCATCTTGATAGTAAGGAATACCATCGTGAGGGACTTACCAGAGCCTTGGGTATGCCAGATAACACCTGACTTCTCTTTGGGGAATTTGCCTTCTTTGAGTCGTTCAATGGTCTTATGCACAGCTCGGAACTGCTGATATCTTGGTATCTTCTTGATGATGTGACCATCAACAGGTTCAAAGACAGTGAAGTTCTGGTAGATGTCGAGGAAGTTAGCTTTAGAGAACAAGCCTGCTAGTAGGACGTCCTGAGACGCTTCCTCAGCACCTACTTGCTTCACCGTTAAAGGGTAGGGGTCTTTCCACTCAAGGTAGTGTTCCATGCGAGAGGTAATCGTACCAACTCTTGCCTTGTCCCTATGAGTAGAGACCATCATCGAGTTGTAGTGAAAGAGTTTCTCAGCACCTTCATCATTTTCAGGTGTTCTGCGGTTTGCATAACGAAGAAGTTGATTAATCCCTGCCTCCATCGGGTTAGTGATGAAAGGAGATTTACACTCAATAACTGCAAGAGGGAGTCCATTCACGAAACACAGGATGTCGGGAATGATGTTCTGATTTACCCCTGACACTTTGAATTGATTGGTGCAAAGAAACTCATTGTTCTCAGGATGCTCAAAATCAATGATATGAACTGTCTGACCTTTGTTACCTTTGCCCCTGTCTTGCATCACAGAGATGCACTGATTGATTTGTGTCCATATCGATTGGTTTGCTTCAACGAGGTTTGGATAGAGAGTCTTGGTTAAGTCTCGCACCACTTTACGAAGGTTCTCATCATTAATCCAAGGATTGATGCGTTTAAGACTTTCAATCAGTCGCTTCTCAAGCACCACATCTTTCAGAGAACTGCGTTCATCTGATTCATCAGGAGAGAGTTTTGCACCCTCAACATATGACCAACCTAAAGACTGGAGTTGTTCCAGTGCGGGGAGTTCTACCTTGTCGAGTTCATCAGATGCCATCAGTTCACCGTCACTCGGACTTTGCCTGTTAGGAGGTCTTGCATGAGGGATTTTTTGAGGGACTGGGTTTGTGAGAGTTTTGAGTCCATATCAGAAATCGCCTTATCCAGTGACGCGATAGTCGAAGAGATTTGTAACTGCTCATCAATTTTCGGCAATGCCACTACTGTTTCCTCAATCCTAAACAACGCTAACTTAGGGACGCCTCCACCTGTTCCTTTCTCTTGTCGAAATTGTGACTGTGCAATCTCACTACTTAGATTGCATTTCAAAAAGTCTCGGGTAATTACATTGGATTCCAAAACAATTTTAGCGGCATTCTCTGTCAACAAAGACCCTGAAAGTTCATCAGGTATAGTTCCAATAATCCCAATTGAACCTGCAATTGATATATACAAATCCTTTGATGATATGACGTACCGTTTAATTGACTCTCGCACTCTCCCTGAAACGTATTTAAGGCGTGTCTTATTGATTCCCTGATTTTCGAAATCGGACACCCGAATATAGGGATACTCAGTCATTGTTTCGGAGAATTGCTCCCCCTTAGGTAATCTCTTGCCGCCCTTAACTTTGGCAAATACCCCTAGTTTCTTAACCTCCCAACTCTTCGGAATCCGCCCCAACTCACTGTCCTTGAACTCTGTGTGACCGATGCCTTTGGTCAACAACTCGTTCATGGTTGCCTTCTTGAGGTCTTGGAGTTTGTCGATTTGTTTCTGAGTGTTCTCAATCACCTCATCCACAGAGGTGAGGATGGATGCGATTTTCTTTTGTTCGGGGAGGGGTGGCGTAGGAACTATAAACGTCTTCAAATCATTCCAATATATTGCCGCAACACTGGTAGTGCCAGACACGATTTTCTTAAGGTTACGCCTACTACTCGAAAGGTTAAAAAAGTACCCCATATATATAGAGTCTATAAAGTCAAAGAATCTGAGTCTCAATATATTGTTGTCGAATACTGCTCTCTCTTTGCCCAGAAATGTTGCAACTTTACCTACTAGTTCTGGAGTGTTTCTTGTATTAAAAAGGAAGTCGCCACTCTGCAGTGTCAGACATTCGATATCATCAGCGTATTCAAGAAACTCCACGCTTTTAGTCGAAACTTTTCCATCTTGAAGATTCCCCATCTTAATTAGAGAAATATTTTTTTCACCAACACCTCTGCGTGTGGTTCCTAGTTCTTTATCAGACACCAATGCAGAAAGTTCCTGAATTGTCCAATTATTGCCGTCCCACCCCGTAGGAACTTCACTACTCATAACCGAGTTCCTTCAGATAACTCCACATGACCTCTTCAGACTCTTTCACCTGCACATCTATTTCATGCAGGGACACTCGATACTTGTCCCACCATCTTTCGAACTGGGTCATCACAGATTGGTCTGCATCACCAAGGTGGTCTCGTATCTGTTCTTTAGTCTCTATCTCAGGTTTGAAGTCGTAATACTCATTGTCTCTGCGAACAAACACACAGGACACATCCATACCGTCCAAAGTCTCTTGAATATAGATGTCTTCCACTTCTGAGACTGGAATGCCGCCTCTTAGGATTGCTTTCACATCAAACTGTTCAGGTGGTGGTGAGGTGTCTGCATATCTGCGGATATTGAGGTTGTAGTCGTTCTCGCGAATCTCATCCATCGACACGACTTTGGAATACCGTCTTTCATCCTCATAGGCATCGTAGACATCCATAACGTGTTGAATATCTTCATCTCGCAGTTTGTTTTGGTTCTTACCTTCCTGATACTCCAACTCACTATTGATGAAAAGAACCTTGCCCTTACGCTCTGCAGGCTTCTTCTTGTTGATAATCAACAGTGCCGCAGGGATACCTGTGCCATAGAACAGTGCAGACGGTAGACCAATCACCGCCTCTAACAGGTCATCTTCAAGTATTCCCTTACGAATATCTTTCTCGCTTGAACCCCTAAACAACACACCATGGGGAACAACCACACCCATCTTCCCCTCTGCATTAAGAGACGCAATCATATGCTGAATGAACGCAAGGTCACCTGCATCCTTGGGTGGTGTGCCATAGGGATAACGACCATAGGGGTCACTGTCTGCTCCATCCTTGCCCCATTTCTTCAGGGAGAACGGAGGATTGGCAATCACGCGGTCAAAGGACATCAGCTCACCACCGCTTGTGTGCTGAGGGTCTCCTAGCGTGTCACCTTTGCGGATGTCTGCATTGAACACACCATGCAGGAACATGCTCATCTTACAGATCGCCCATGTGTTCAGGTTCATTTCCTGACCATACAGAGACAGGTTCTGGGCGTTCTCGCCTTGGTTAAGCAGATAGTTGCGAGTCTGTATCAACATGCCGCCTGACCCTGCTGTGGGGTCGTATATCTTCATGCCTGCCGTCGGTTTCAACAGAGATACGAGTAACCACACGACTTCACTGGGCGTATAGAACTCGCCACCGCTCTTACCTGCTGAGTCGGCGAATTGCTTGATTAGATACTCGTAGGCACTGCCAAGCAGGTCAGGAGACTCGAAGTCTTCAGTACGAAGGCGATATTTAGAAAAATGAGATAACAAGTCTTGGAGCTTCTTATCCGAGAGCTTGTTTTTGATATTGAAGTCTATGGATGACAGTACGCCCTCGAGAGAGGAGTTGTATTCTTCGATAGCCTCTGTGGCCTTATTCATCTCAGGCCCGATGTCGTGCTTGAGGTCTTTGAGGTTTGACCACCTTGCTCGTTCAGGGACAAAGAACGTCTTATCGTACTCGTCTTCGTCAGACGCTAATCTCGCGGCGTCAGTTTGAGACTTGCCCATATCGAGGTAGGTTTGAATAACTTGCTCTTGCGCCTCCTCAAAGGCGTCTGAGAGGCGCTTAAGGAAGAGCATGCCGAAGATGTAGTCTTTGAACTCTGAGGCGTCCATGTTGCCTCTGAGGATGTCGGCGGTTTCCCAGAGGAAAGACTCGAGTTGCTGAAGGGTCAATTTAGCCATTTTTTTAATTTCAGGTTTTGCAAGTAGAGGAGGTAACTATAACAATAAGCTGCCCATAAAAACCTCCCCCGCCCCCTAAAATTGTCCCACCCTTGGGAATCTGGCAACGTGGATTGGATTGGCTTAACGAAGGCTAAAATGGTCTTCAAGATTGAGGATGGGAAGGTGAAAGAAGTAAGACGGAGGAATAATATTTATGTGGGAATAGATGTGGGAACTAAAAATATATAAAGATAAACTATTGATATATTTATACTATAAAGTCCACCCGTAGCTACCATCTAACTCTCCGACAAACTCAAGTAAATCTTAAACCCTCCTAAAAAAGCACCATTCGTGAGAGATCCATAACAAGCGCCTTCCGCCTGCCTATTTACCAACTGATTTCGTCAAAAGTCGAAAGCTTAGTTCAGCAAGATCAAGCAGCTAAATTTCTTAACTTTACTCTTTTCCTACTGCTAGCATTTAATACAAATGGAGGCCGCGGTTGCTAGCGAAACTCCGTTACAGATGGCAATGGGGTTGATGAAGGAGTCGATAGGACATCAGTTACCTAACTCGAGTTATGTTCCCGTGGTTGGAGTTAATGCTATGCAAAGTGATTTTCACAAATTTTGGCTTAAGATTTCCGCGATCACCATTGGTTTTTTTGGCCCTGTATTGTTTTTCGGCACGATGCCTGAATTTAACGAAGCGGCACGCCTTGGATTAGATATCCTTACCTGGCCAGTTGATGGTTTTCCGACGTACGAATCAAGAGAAGTCGCGTTTCTGTCTGCACTCACTGGTGGGTTTCTTATAGGATGGGGTGTGACAGTCTGGTGTCTCGCCGTATGGGTCTACGACGCCGCCCCCGAAGGCGTTCGTAAGTCGCTTGTAACTGGAGCATGCTGTTGGTTTGTGCTCGATAGTGCTGGCTCTATCACTTCTGGCAATGCTACAGACGCTTTATTTAACATCGTAATACTGCTGCTGGTCGTTGGCCCGATGTGGCGACCAGCGAAACAGAGCGTTATTGACTCCTAGCCGGTAGGAGGCTGAGGCTGTCTCCAGGCTATAAGCCTTGCAGGTGTGCGCTTTCAAGACTCGCTATAGCCCTTTGGTAAGTTGCTTATTAGAGATTCGCTAGCATCTAACAGGCACGGTGCTTAATAAGCCGTCTGAAGATTGCCCTATGAAGTCATTTGGAATGATCCCAAGCAGGTCTGTGACGAGCTTGGTTTGAATTCATTGAAACCAAATGTTTTGCCGACATTGAATACGCTTTCTCAAGTAAACCTCGTCAACAGGCAATTCCTGAAACTGAATTTATTACGGTATGTCAGATATTCTATACAAACTTTCTCGATCACCAAGAAGCAGGGATCTCGGGTCAGTTGCTCCGCGAGAGATCATTATCAGCAAATAGCAACTCAGAAAAAGAATTCCACCGACGGTCGCCAAAAGCCCGAGCACGACACCGTTAAAAGTAAACCCGTGACGCCAAGCCACCCAGAGACCTGAGAGCACTAACATCATGAAAAAATCGAGGTTGAACTGGCCAGACCAAGTAGACGACGCGATTTCCAGAAAGAAAACTGAAAACAAAGTAAGGCCGTGTTCTAGAATCACCAGCCCAGTGTAACCACTTATAATTACTAACATTAGAACCAACATCACTCTAAAGGCTATCATGACGCTTCTCCCATTAGCTGTTCCATCGCATCTTTAACTGTCGCAAGGTCAAAGTATTCTCGCCAGTAGGAAATCTTGCCACCCTTCAATTCAAATATTCCTGTTACAGGAAGCTCAAACCAACCTTGGGGTATCCGATGCCTGTCAAGACGTTCAAGAACAACTAACTCCCCTTGAACCACTTGACGGAGGACTGAAAGATTATTCTCTAAGATCGGCGCGAAAAACGGCTCCAGCACTGCTCTCACTCCTGCATGCCCATGCACGGTAGTACCAGGACTATTGATATATTCCACATCTGCAGCAACGTGCTCTAATGCGGCGTCAAAGTCCATAACCTCCATGGCTCTAATAAATTCCTTTACCACTTTAGCGGGGTTTATTTCTTTTTCACTCATAGCTGCATCCCTAAGTAGCCGAAAAGTCGATTTGATTCAGTATTTTAGATTCAATTTTTATTTCATGATATTCTTCGTTTCACTTGCAAAAGTGAATTTCGTAGCGGCCGCTACATAATACGTAGCATATACTACATTTTTTATTATTGGCAAGAAAAATTTATCCCACTACTATTGCCACCCAAACTCCCGCAGCAATTGCTTAGGTCGAGATAATGAAAACGGAAAAACTAAAGAACCAAACCAAGCCTAAGCGTCAAGACATCATCGCAGCGGTGGCGATGCATTTGCTTCGAGATGGCTTTCGTAATAGTGGACTACGAGCGCTCGCTGAAAGTGTAGGTATGAGCGATCGCATGGTTATGTATTATTTTGAAACAAAAGAGGAACTGATTGAGGAAGCTCTGTTATTTCTCGCACAGGGGTTTTCGAGTAGTTTGGATCAATTGTTACCTCAGAAAAAAGCATCCGGAGCCAAAATAGTTGAGGTTTTGGCTTCTTCCTCTCTCGCCGATGAGAGCGCTCCTATGCTCAAACTTTGGTTCGAAATAGTGGGCTTAGCCGTCCGAGGCGACCAACCTTATAGAAAAATTTCGAATCTCTTTCTTAATGAATGGATCGAATGGATTGAGAGCAAACTCGATCAAAAGCAACGCCACCGAGCGGCATCGCTACTTGCTCAGATCGAAGGAGAGGTTCTAATTAAACTACTTCGGAATCCTTAATCGAGATACGGCTCCTTTGCAGGTTGAACCCCCTTAATACCTATAAATAAGAGAGATTATTTATAGCGGGGAAATAGCCTTAATCTCCCGCTGCCGGTAGCTTCTATTCCACGCAAACCAACCAAAGAAAATAATAACAATATAAATGGCGAACAGCAGCGAGGTAAAATA
>ENA-OQVM01003328-OQVM01003328.1-marine-metagenome-genome-assembly--contig:-NODE-3328-length-17571-cov-3.432320_pt1 | contig 17571 bp, 15 predicted proteins | sample MGYA00237776_ERZ505498 | MGnify/ENA primary metagenome ERZ505498 (study PRJEB26159, sample SAMN06265151) | marine metagenome | isolation source: Helgoland LTER site | place: Germany:Helgoland, sampling... | reverse complement strand
CTATGCCCAATGATGGAAAAGCATACGCATGGGATGAAGATACAACAGCTTGGGTGGAGAATAACGTATGACCAAGGCAAGAGAAAACTCGGACTACACAGGGCTGCAAGGTGATCTGGCAGGTCTGCAAACTAACATCACAGCAGGAGACACCGCAGCAAGGGCTGGTCGTAAGAACTGGATAATCAATGGTGATTTTCAAATATCACAACGTGGTGCTTTTTCTAGTCCTACGTCAATAACAGCAAGTCCTGTCTATTACTTAGATAGGTTTAGATGCAAGCATAATAATATTTCTGGCACTGTTGTTCGTCAAACTAATCAAACAGTAAATGGAAAAGTAACAACCACAATGAGTCTTACGGCAACTGCTGGCAGTAATGGTCGTGTAGAAGCTGTTCAAATGATAGAAGATGAAGTCTTTAATGGTCAGACAGTAACTGTCAGTGCTTGGGTTATATCTAACAGTGCAAGCGCAAGACTTATCATTCATCAAAATGGAGCTAACATACAAACTAGCAGCAACGCTCACACAGGCGGTGGTGCATACGAATTGTTAAAAGCTACAGTAACCTGTGCATCAAACGCAGGGCAGTTACATATTTACACAGGTATACAAGCGGCAGCTACAGGTAACGTAGCCATTGCTAATGGTGACTATTTTAAAATGGCATTTCTACAGCTTGAACTAGGCTCAGTAGCCACTGATTTTGAGCATTTAAGCTACTCAGAACAATTACGGCTTTGCTACCGCTACTTTTACAATCTTACTTACTTACACCCAACATACGCAAGATTTAATTTTCACTACGAAGCTAGTGCGTGGATTTCATTGGCGATTAATTTCCCCGTCACTATGAGGACAATGGCAACTTTTTCACATTCTCTAACTAACGCAAAAAACAAAGGATCATCGCCTTCTGCTGGTGAAGATAAGTGGTGCTACTATATTCAAAATACAGGGTTTAGGGGTAATGCTGGTAGTGGCAATATATCAGGACTCGGTGGAAATGGCATAACTCATGGGCAGTGTGGAACTGTCAACCATTCCCCTAATGGACACGCTTCTCATATATTCATAGGAACTGGATGTACCTTTCAATTTTCAGCGGAGTTATAAAATGGATTATTCAAATATAGTATCCGCCAAATATACTTTTGACAATGAAAGTATATTTTGTGTGGTGGGGACAGACAACCCATTAAGTGTTTCTGTCCCTGTATCTACAGACAATACAGATTATCAAACACTGATGCAGATGGTTGCAGATGGTGATCTAACCATTACAGAGGCAGATGTATGAGCATAGAGTACAGAGGTGAAACCTTCTCTGGCTACAACAAGCCAAAGGCATCTAAAAAAGGCGGCAAGTCTCACGTTGTTCTAATAAAGGACGAAGGCAAGGATCGTATGATTCGCTTTGGTCAAGAAGGCGCAACAGGTAGCCCCAAGGGAACTGCTAGGAATGATGCGTTTAGAGCGCGTCATGCTAAGAACATTGCAAGAGGTAAAACTTCAGCAGCTTGGTGGTCTGACAAGGTCAAGTGGAGCTAGAAGTTAATGTACTTCATCGTAGTTGCAATGATGTTATCTGGCAGTGAACCGCCAAAGATACCCATCGTTGTTTCAAACTACAGCACTTTAAAAGAGTGCAGATTAAGCCTTCTGGAAATAGCTAAGTTGCATAGATATGAACGTGTTGTTCATCCCATACTAAGTTATTCAGTTGTGAAAATATCGCCCACAAAATCAATTACAGCATTTTGTGTCAAAAACATACAAAGCATTTAAAAGGAGGTGATCTTGGGTCTTTATTCCAACATTAACGATAAGAAGAAGAGGATCAAAGCAGGATCTGGAGAGAGTATGAGGAAGGCTGGAGCAAAGGGTGCTCCAACCGCGAAGAACTTTAAACAAGCTGCTAAGACCGCAAAGAAGAATTAAATGTGGTCTAGCCCTGTTTCGCTGTATCCAGTTCATCTATCAGCTACTTTAGTCCCGCAAGGACAGGCCCAGGTTATCGAACCTCAAGTTGCAGAAAGACAACTGAACGAAAGGTATAGCGTTATGAATATCACAGGTGTCGCAGCGTATGAACAAAGACCGATCTCAACTCTTGTGTGGGTGACAAAATGTTAGCAGAGCTAGCTATAGCGAACGCTGCGTTTTCCGTTATAAAACAAACGCTGAGCAATGGTAAAGAAATTGCGGATGCGGGTTCGGCGCTAACTAAATACTTTGGCGCAAGTCAGTCTATTAAGCAAAAAGCACAGATTGGTACAGGAGATGTACTAGGAGCTTACCAAGCAAAACAAGCTATAGAACGTCAAGAACGTGAGCTAGAATTTATGCTCAACAAGCAATCTATTCAAGGGTATTACAAATACTGTCAGTTCAGAGACGAGTTTTATAAGAAACAAAAAGACGCGGCTAAAAAGAGAAAGATACGTCAAGCTAAAATTAACGCAAACATTAACGATGGGTTAATAGCGATGGGTATCGTAATTATTATCATGGCTGCGCTGTTTGGCGTAGCATTTTATTTAAGGACTTATTAGATGTCAGGAATGCCAGATTTTGAAGCGGGGCAGCTAGTAAGTGCAGTTACCCAATTAAACAAAGACGTTGAATCGTTGACCAAGACGATGGCCAAGCTTAATGACCGCTTGGCTGCGCAAGAATTACAACTTGCAAAAGGTAAGGGAATGGCTGCTGGCGTTATTGTCTTGGCTGCTGTGTTGGGCGGCATATCATCTTACGTCATGGGGAGAATCTAATGAGTTTTGAGTTAGGCAAGAACAGCTTAAAAAACAGAGAAGGAATAGATGATCGTTTACTCGACATCACTGACCTAGCTATTAAACTTACTAATATTGATTTCGGTATCCCTAATACTGGTGGATTGCGCAGTGTTGAAGATCAAGCTAAGTTGTTTACCGCTGGCAAGTCAAAAGCTGACGGTAGGACAAACCATTCATATCACCAGACAGGAAAGGCGGTTGACGTATACGCGTATGTGGATGGGAAAGCCTCATGGGAAAAAGAACACCTTGCGATTATAGCAGCCGCTATGTTGCAAGCTTCAGCCCAACTGGGTTACGAACTAAAATGGGGCGGCTTATGGAAATCATGGCAGGATTTTCCACACTTTGAGATACGGGATTAAGCCATGAGTTTTCTAAGTTTCTTAAACCCTATTGCCACCCTTGGTAAAACATACTTAGAGGGTAAGAATGAAGTTGCTAAAGCAAAATCAGCAGCAGCGATACTTACTCTTGGGGCCGAAGCAGATGTAAAAGTTGCCGGTGCTAAAGCTGCTCATAAGTTAGCAGATGACGGACAGACCCAAGACTTCAATCTTGATCTAGTCGCAATGCAGCAAATGGATAAATCATTCCTTGACGAGGTTATGATTGCACTACTTCTAGTACCTATCGCCGCTTCTTTCTTAGGCTATCAAGCTGAAGTAACGGCAGCGTTTGAATCGTTTTCCGCTATGCCAGAATGGTATCAATACCTTGTCATTGGTGTTTATGTCGTTAAGTTTGGTATGCGTGGCCTTTTGACTAAGTTAGTCTCTGGCAAACTAAGTGGCATGAAACTTAAATAACCCTTAATTAAACTAACAACCCACCGTTAAATGCTTGGCCTATGGTCGATATAAGTGTGGGCCATTAAAAACTTGCTTAACATTATTAGTAACAAATAGGAGAGCCATTATGGCCCTTGGTTTTGAAGATCCACAAATTAACGCCCCATCACCACAGGTAACAGCGCCAGCACTACAAGCCCCAACTATGGGTAGCGTGTCATCAGATGCAACTGTATCTGGGCAGATGGATAAGATTCTATCGTCTAATTCGCCCCTTCTTCAAAGAGCTAAAACGAGAGCCGCCCAGGCTGCAAACAGCCGTGGCCTTATTAATAGCTCAATGGGTGTGCAAGCTGGAGAAGAGGCGGTGCTGACAACCGCTATGCCTATAGCGCAGCAAGACGCATCAACTTATGCCAATCAAGGTTTAGTTAACCAAGCCGCAAAGAACCAGTTCTCTACCGCAGCAAATAAGTATGGTACTGATAGCGCAATGAACAAGCAGCAGTTTGGCCAGAACTTCCAACTGCAAGAGCAGCAGTTTGGCCAGCAGACCGGCACTGGCGCTTACACTGGAAAAGGTCTAATTGGTACAAACCTTGAAAGCCAGCTTGCACTGCAAAAAGGTCAGCAAGACTTTTCAGCAAGCGAAGCAGCGCTAGGTCGAACGCAACAGACCGCGTTACAAACTGGACAACAAGACTTTGCGGCTAGTGAGTCTGCATTAGGTAGACAGCAGCAGCTAACGACTATAAATGAAACATATAAAAATGCTGTAGCAAGCGCCCAAACTGCGCAAGAGTATGGTCAAGCTAACATGACTATGCAAAACGAATTAACAAAGCAGTTAGAGGTTTTAGGCCATACCAATGATATGAATCTAAATAAGTTAAACGCTGATTTAGAAATTGGAAAGATCAGTTCTCAGGTCTATGCAAACACACAAGGTGCATATCTTCAGTCAGTTAGTGAGCTAGTTCGCCAAACGCAGATCACCGTTGGTGAGATTCAGATGACGGAAGGCATCAGCGCAGAGGATAAGTCTAAGATGTTAACTGACCAAGCTACGCTGCTGACTGCGCACATGGAGGCTCAAAAAGCGATGTATCAAGGCGCGGCCACTTGGCAAGAAAACTGGGCGTCTATGCCCTCTGATAACGTATAAATAGGGGTATATAAAATGAGCTTTGGTGACTTCTTCTCAGGTATTGGCGACACGATTAGTATTGCTTTCGACTGGTTAAATAATAGTGAAAACGCAAGGGCGGCAGACTTTATATCTGGTGCAGCGTTAGCGGGGATCGAGTATGTGGCCGCGCAAGATAAACAAAAAGCTGATCGTGAGCTAGTTGAGTTACAAGAACGACGCGCAGATGACCGCAAAAAGGTTAACTATGCGGGTGTTGGTGGCTACACGGGTGGCCTTACTGCCGGAACTGGTGTTTTAACTAACGGACTGCTTTCACAAGCTAATTAAGGAACATATTATGCCAAGTGTTGATGATGGATACGGTAACGCAGGAACTTCTAGAGGCGGCAGCACCTCTGGCCCAAAGAGTAGGGGTGGTAGGCAGAGACAACAGAGACAACAGCAACAGAATAATAACCAAAACCAAGGCCAAGGTGACGGCAGAGCGGCAGCACAAGCAGCCCATGCAGCCCGATTAAATGCAGCAGAAGCGCAGCGGGTAGCAACAGCAAAAAACGCAGCTACATTAAATGAAATAGAATCCCAGCGGGTAGCAGAACAGAAAGCAGAAAACCAAAGAGCGGCTAAAGCGGCTGAGAAAGCAGCATCTAAAGCTAGAAATAAAGAGGACATATTATCTGCTAGAGATAGAAGAGAACGTGTACCTGTTGGCTCCGCTTGGGCGAAAGGCTCTCCGAACGAGCGAAGCCGTGACCCCCTTGAGCGTTTAGATCGAAGCTCTGGTCGTGGTATGCAAAACCAAGGCGATGCTTTTTACCCTACAGGTTTCGCCGAAAGTTTAGAAGACAACCTGCCTACTGGTCTAAGTAGAGGTCTTTTTGGTAGTCCTATGGCTGCTATGGTTTCTACTGTAGGCCAGACTGCTTACAACCAGACTCAGTACGGCATGAATAAAGAAGCTGCTGATCTTTATAAAGAACTAATTGCAGACCCTGCTAACGAAGGTAAGACTGTCCAAGAATTAGTCCAAATGGCTAGACAGCCTCAGATGGATAAGCAGAAGAGTAACGCGTTTATCAATGACGAGACTGGATCAACAGCCACTGAAGCTCAGTTAAACGCTATGCGTCCATTCATAAAAGACTTAAATATGTCCAAGGATCAATGGGACGGTCTGCCTATAGAGATGAAGAGGCAACTGGCGCGGAACGTTAATAACAGTGGTTCCGGCGGTGGTGGTCTACTTGGAGGCACAATGTCCTCAGTTGAACCAGCAGCCGAAGAAAGTACATACACTAACCTAGACAGCTACTTAAAGTTGTTTGGCAACAACACTTATTAGGAGCAGATTATGTTAGAAGATAATGCACCACAGCAGGGTATCATCCAACAGGAACAAGAACAGGGACAACAGCAAGAAGCTACCGCCCCAGTTGATAGCTCTGAAGAGTCTTACAAAATCATCTCAGGTCAAATGCTGAACCTACTGTACGAATCAGAAGAGCCAATTATTGAAACTATCCGCGCTGGTGGGCAACAAGAGTCTGCAACAGTCTTGGCTAGGATCATGGTTATGTCCATTAATAGCTTAAAGATGTCAGGTAAACGCATTGAGCCTGGCATGATGTTAATGGCGATGGTTGAGCTATCTAAAGCATTAGGTGAACTGGCGATTAAGGCCGGTGTCATGGATGAAGATCCACGAATGATCGAAGAGTCTTTCTTCGCAGCTATTGCCAGAGCAGATGAAGAGCTACAAGAAGAAGCACTGAGCCAAGAAGATCGTGCTATATACGCAGCGCTTATGGGTAAGCTTCGGGAGCTTCAACAGTCTCAAGAGAAGTCACAGACTACAGAACAACCAATGGCTGAAGAGCAGCCACAGCCGGAGGCAATGGTATGAGCTTTGCAGGATTATTAGGTGCAGGACTATTGGGTGGCGTTGCTAATGCCGCTAAAGGCGTTGGCGATAAAATTCGTGAAGACGCTAAGCAAAAACGAGCGATGGCTTTGGAAGATCGTGCCGATGCTAGGGCTGAAATAGCAAACGAAAATGCTGTAGAAGCTGCAAAACAAAGACGAATATTCGATGCCCGTGAAGGCAGACTGGATAGAAATCAACAGACTAATATCCAAGACGACGCGCAAGAATTTACGGGTGATCAGAACGATAAAACTAGAACTCAACAGACTACTCTTCAAGACGACGCGCAAGACTTTACGGGTGATCAGAACGATAAAACTAGAACTCAACAGACTACTCTTCAAGACGACGCGCAAGACTTTACGGGCGACCAGAACGATAAAACTAGAACTCAACAGACTGATCTTCAAAATGATCAGCAAGACTTTACGAGCGGCGAAAACGTTAAAGAAAGAGCCTTAAAGTTGGAACTACAAAGAACGAAGTACAAAGCAGAATTGTTGAAAATAAAAGCAGCCAAAGTTGGAGACATCAAAGACTTCTACGACGAAACGACTGGGCTAATTCAACCGCATGAGAGAATGGTAGATGGATCTTGGGAGCCAAGAGGTGGAACAAAAGCTCCAGACGCATCGTCATCAAAAGGCTTAACGCTTCAAGTAGCGTACAACGCTGAAGGCGAAGAAGTTAAGGGCTACATGGATGGGACTACATTCGTTCAAGTGGGCAGTGCAAAAGCAATTAAGACTACTGATCCTACAGAAGCAAGAAATTACTTCACTAGCCAAGCTAAATTTATTCTAGGAGGCTCTCAAACCTCGTTTACGGCAACACAGCTAACTGACGATGACACATCCTTAATGAGGGACTGGATCGCTGAAGCAGAGGCTGCATTCGCAGATAATCCAAAAGTAAGCTTATCTCAAATCGTTAAGAACATCATGTTCAAACCTTGGGTGCTAGATGATCTTGATATTACTGATGCAGATATTACAGCGGGTGAGAATGCAGCAAGCACAGCAGGGGCTAATGCGTTAGAACCTATAGAATACGCAAGGCAAATAGCTACGCGGAAACAGCCTGACTTTGTTAATGCACAAACTGCTTATAACAATATTAAGGCTAAAAACGGAAATACGGATGCGCTCTTTAAGCGGATGAGAAAGATGGGTTATAACCCAGACTATCTCATTAAGTAAGTAGAAACCCCACCAAGTTAAGCCCGACCAAGTGTCGGGCTTTTTTGTTTCTGTCCCTCAATAAAAGGCAGCAGTATGACTTATAACGCATTCGCCGATCTTGATCCCCTTAACGAAGAATACGGATCTAACAGCTTTAATTCTAGCAGTAATACAAACGCGTCTACAGATACCTTTGATAGCAATAATCCATTCGCAGACCTTGACCCTTTGTATGGGCAACCACAAGCAGTAACTAAGCCAGAAGTAGTGGAACCTATCAAGCCAGAGAACGATAGTCCTAACTCAGCAGTAACTGACTTTATACTTAGGGATGAAGATTCTTTCCTTGGAAAGGTCAATCGAGGTGCGGCTGAACGGACAGCTACATTAGCTGGTGGTCTTGTTCGTTTTGTCGGTCAGACAGCAGACGAAATGGCAGACTGGATGGAAGAACGTGTTCCTTTAGGTGTAGTCGACATTAGCACTGATGGTATATCTTGGCGTCCTTCAACTAAAGAAGACATTGCAAAGCCCTCTTTTTTACTGCCAGCGGCAAGAACCCTTGAAGGTGCAGACTTCGGCTATAAGGCTGGAACTACTTGGGAGGAGGTAAAAGCTGAGCCACTTGCTAACGTGCTTCCGTGGGCGCTTGAACAGGGTCTTATTTCTGTTCCAGACATGGCCGCGTCGGTCATTGCACTTCCTGTCTACATGACTGCTAGAACTGGTGAGATTGGACAAGCCAGAGCAGAGAATAAAGGTAAGAAAGACGCTACATTCCAAGACTTTATTGAAGTTCTACCTGCTGTGGTGGTTACGTCATTACTAGAGCGAATGGGTACATCAAAGATATTTGGCATTAGTACGCCTGTCCAAAGCATTGCAGACGTTCCAAAAGAAATACTAAAGCGTGGTTTAGTAGAGGGAGCTACAGAGGCGGTTCAAGAACCCCTAGAGTACGCAGCAGAAACCATTGGTACGAATGTAGAGTTCGACCCAGCAGTTGCAGCAGAGTCTGCGCTTCAAGGACTTATCAGTGGCCAAGTAACTGGTTCAACGATTAGTGCGGCAACGATACCCGGCGAGATAGCTTTAGCCAGTCGTAAGCCCAGCGATGACGGATCTGGCAACGAGAGTGGTACGCTTAGCCCAGAGTTTGCAGACCCAAATGCAGTCGTCATTACTGGCGACGGAACAGTAGTTTACAGAGAAGGCACAGCGCCAGAAGACAATAGCCCTGCACTAGTATCCCCTAGCACTAACGCTGGAGAATGGGGTGTTTTCCCAAATGTGGGTGGATCATACTCAGTGTTGAATCCCGCCACTGGAGAGAACGCAGGTACATTTGACTCTGAACAAGAAGCCGAGTCCGTGTACCAATCTAAGGTTGTAGAAGCCTCAACACAAGAACTTGAACCCACCATACCGGACGCCCCAACCAGTGAAGCACCAGACATTGCAACTGTTGAAGTAGATATTAATGCTCAACGCGCAGAGCTTGATGACGACTTGGCAAAGATCATGGCTGACCTAGACAAGCCTTTAGGCATTAGCGTACCCCCTCCATTCACCCCAGTACCACTAGAACCCCCCGAAGAAGTTACGCCACAGGTACAACCAGAATCACTTGAGTCTATGACTGATGGCCTACCACAGCTAGAAGCAGATGCGCTCACTATTACTGCCGACGATATGGCACAAATGGACTTAGACGATGTTGAGAACCAAGCAGAGATCGACCAAGAGATTGCTGCTTTTAATGCAAGTACGGCTGCAATACCTACTGATTTACCACCTGTTGCCTCCGTTAAAAAGAAGCTATTGCCTCTGTCTCAAAGGCCAGAGAACACAGCACAAACTAAAAAGGTTGACCCTAAACTTGTTGATCCTACCAAAGATGACCTACTAACGGCTGTTGCTAAAATTGGCGGTGTTAGGCGCGGTGAAGCTAGTGCTGAAGGGTTTGATCCAGCAGACTTTGGAATGCGTAAGGCTGGTCTTTACCCTGTATTTAGAGCGAAGCCAGATCAAGGCGTATCGTTTGATGCAGCGCGTGAAACTTTAGCTCAAGACGGGTACATAGATCCTAACACTACAGTTAACGACTTCGCAGACCTTTTGCAAAAAGCAGTACGCGGTGAAACTGTTGTATCCAATAGGAATGAGAATTACATAGCACAACAAGACGCTGAAAGACTCGACGACTATACCCAACAAGGTGGTGTTATACCCGAAGCCCCCGCACCTCAAGCCTCAGTTTCATCCGCAGATCAAACACTAACCTCTGCAATAGACGAAGCTCGCAATGGTAACTTGCCACAAAGCGAGATTGATTCTATCCTAACCAACTACCCCAAAGAATCTGATGCTGTATTGCAACTCCAGATGTCTATGGCAGGGGTTGAAATAGGAGATAGCAGTGGATCAAATCAAGCCGCCAGGGTGGGAGACTTACGACCAGAACGAAATGTTCAACAGGGCGAAGGAGATCGAGGACTTGCAGGATCAAGTACAGATGTCGCAACTGGATCGAGCAATAATGAATCGCAGAATGTCACAGATGCGATGGGAGTATTACTCAGCCCTAGTGCTACATCTGGAAACACCAATGCAGACAGCGAAGCGGGAAGCGGGGGAGGAATCAATAATGCTGGACTGCTTAGGGCCGAGGACGCCGGTAGTTCATCACTAGATGGGAGTATGAATACAAGTGAAAGAACTCGTATTGAAGATAAGCTATCTGCAATGTCTACAAAAGACTTTGCAAAGGTTTTAAAAAACTCAGGTCTATTAAAAACTGGAACTAAAGAAAGTAAAATAAAGCGCCTCGTGGATGCCAGAGAAGGTGCAGAGGCCATAGCTCGATTCGACAGCTTTGACGATTTTGTTGAGGCAGTAAATGACAGTCCTAAATGGCAAGATACCCTTACAAAAACTACAATAAGTACAACGACTCTTTTAAAATGGGCGAACGCGACCAAGATGAAAGGTGACGTATTCTCTCGTAAAGACATTTTGAGAAACGCTGATAACTTGTGGGGTTGGGCAACCGCATCAGGCGCTATAACTACCCCAAGAAGTGTTGAAAAATCACGGTATGAGGGGGAGAGTCGTCAAGATGCTGATCAAAGGGCTTTAAACAACCAAATTGAACTTAGTAAAAAAGCATCAGAATCAACCTCCTTCTTTGAACGTTCGGTTGACCCTAGTTTGACTCAAGAAGAGATTCAAACAAAATATGAGGCGATGGTAGCAAGTGAAGACAAGCGACTTGTACAAGCTGAGAAAGATAGTAAAGCAGAGTCCTTCGATCTTGAAACACAGACCGAAGAGTCTTTAGCAGCCGACACAGAACAGGCTACTACTGCCGCCGCTGAACAGGCCGCTAAAGACAGGACTGCAAGTAACCGTGCTAAAGCTGACGCTGACCTTAGTGGCTTTACGCTAACTGGCAGCGATGCACCAGCGGATATTGCGGTAGCTCAAGGCCAAGAAGATATGTTTGATGCTGACCCTAATGGCACTGGCCAAGACCAAGTGAGAGAGGATGAAGGCACTTACATAGGTGACGAAGATAGCACCCCCGAAGACGGAGGCCAGCAATCACTGTTTGGTGGACTGTTCGCCCCTAAAGGTATACCTAAGAAAGCAAAGCTTGAACAGATTAAAGATAACTTCCGGATCCGTTACGAGCAAGTAGAGGTTGGCCAGATTGCTGTAGGGATAGACACAGTCACTAATCCTAACGAAGCTGCCCACGTTATTGCTTCTATTCGCAAACACGCTCAAGAAACCCTTATGGCTGTGGTAACGAATGAGCAAGGTAAAGTTCTTAATGTCATTCGCCATAGTAAAGGTGGTACGACAGCGGCTGGGGTTTATTACGTTGAGTTGGCTGGTGCAGTAGCAGCAACAAAAGGCGCGAAGAAGGTATGGTTTGCGCACAACCATCCATCGGGTAACTACTCTCCTTCAAATTCTGATGCACTTGCTCAGCAAAGTCTTGAAGACACATTAGACGGTACAGGCATCGAGCCACAAGGACATATCATCGTAGCACCCGGCTCTAAGAAGTTGGGATTTGTAAAGATAGTTGGTGTGAATAGGCAGAAAAGACTAGAAGGTGTGATTACACCACTGGCTCGTAATCGAACTTTGAAAGTCACTGAAAGGCTTCTGCGTAAGCGTAGAATGAAAGATGCGCCTGTAGTCAAAACCTACAAAGAAGTAATGGCTGTGGCTAATAGTATTGATTCAGCTAACGCAATCATACTAATGTCACAAAACAACGTGATTGGGTCGATAACAATGTCGTCCAGTGAGATGTTGAGTCTAAGAAAAGACGGTCAAGTAACACGCATATTAGCTTCCATGAGTGAAACCAACGCGAATGGCGTCATCATTAAAACTGATAATGAAGCCGCAGCAGAAAACGTTAATAGGTTTCTTAACCGTCAACAGATGAAGTTAATAATCCACGACTGGGTAGTTAATGGCGAGTCAGCGTTAGGAACTAATAATGCTGATAAGTTAAAAACCAAAGGGCCATTCTTCAGCAAGTCTGTTGTGCTTTCACCAAGTGCTAACCCTAAAGGCGTAAGCGAGAAGCAAGCCAAAGATCGCGTTAAGTTATTCTTAGAAAAGTATAAGGGTGCAGATGACGTAAAAGTAATCATTCGTGATACACAAGCAGCCACCTTTGGACTAGATTCCAGAAAGTTAAATGGTGGGATTGCAGCAGGGTTTTTCCCAGATACAAACACCGTCGTGCTTGTTCTTGAAAACCTAGACTCAGTACAAGAGATTGATGCTGCCATCCGGCACGAACTGCTGGTTCATAAAGGTTTAGGTCTTTTCAAAAAGGAAGACGTAAACAAGCTTCTTAAAGTAATCCAAGAGAATGCGGCTGAAAGCAGCACTCTTAAAAAGATGTGGGCAGAGGTTCAACTAAAGTACAAGGAAGAAACACTTGAGGTTCAAGCCGAAGAGCTACTGGCCAAGGTTGCTGAAAAGAAGATGTCTAAGCCGGACAAATACTGGAACAAGATTGTCACTTTCATACGCGATATGCTTCGCAAGATCGGCTTAGTTAAAGAGATTAGCTTCGCTGATCTGCGCAAGGTTGTCTACGATATGGGCGACGCGTTTAAAGATGGGCGACGAGCCGAACGACGAGAAGGTTTTGCAGACAAGACCAATGAAACAAAAAGCCCATCTTCTGATGGGCTTTCTGGTTCTAAGGGCTTCAGCATGAAGAAGGGTGGTAGGGCAGATAAGAAGGTTAAGGTAGATCCCGGCGATGGTACTGCCGATGTGACCATCTATGGTGTGGACTCGGATGGCAAGCGAATGCTCGTTGCCAAGAACCGTAAAGGCGGCTGGGACATAACTGTCGATAGGCGGGTAGACGGTGAAATGTTTACCGACGGAAAGCCTCTTAAATACACTGCCAATAACCGCAAACAGGTTGCAGATCGCATTGAGTCTTTAGGGCTTACTTTAGAAGAGGTCATAATTCCGTTCGCAGAAGCTCAACGAGAAGTATTAAACGAAGCAGATTCATTCTTTATGGCTTCGTCCACTTTGTTTGAAAGGCGACGGTTTGACTTTCAAGATCGCTTTTTAAGTGCATTAAAAGTGCAAAAGGCAATCGAAGACTTTACGTTTAAACAAATATCAGAAGACATGGACTTCTATAACAGGGAGACATTAAAGCACGGCATAACTACGGCTCAAATAACTGAGTTCAATGATACGTTTATTGACCCATTGTTAACCTTTATGGATAAGAACGATCTATCCATAACAGACGTTGGTAACTTCTTGTACGCTCGCCATGCGCCAGAAGCTAACGCTGAGATGAAGAAAAGAAACGCTGCCTTTGAAGATAATGAATCTAAGTCAGGCATGAGCGATGTAGAAGCCGCCAAGATAATGGCTGACTTTAAAGCTGCCGGCAAGATGGATGTTTTAAACGGCATTGCTCAAACTACAGATAAAGTCATCGAGCGAACACGTCAGATACTTGTGGATACTGGGCTTCTTAGTGAGGCTACAGTTCAAAGCTATCGTGACCAGTACGATGTGTATGTTCCTTTGTTGGGTGATCCAATGGATCCAGATGGCAAGGAGAAGATGAAGAAATCGAAAGATGAATCAAGATTCGGGCGAAGCTCTAAAGCTGACAACGTTTTGATTAACCTTATTGTTCAGCACGAACAAACGATAATCCGTGGGGAAAATAACGTTTTGAAAAGGGTAATGCTAAAGCTAGTTGAGCAAAACCCAAACCCTGACTTCTGGGTTATTGATAAAACCACTGACGAAAAGGTACTCGATCCTGTTACAGATTTGTTCGTACTAAAAAAGACTCCAAACAAACGGCACGGGAAACACGTCGTGCCTGTTAGAGTCGCTGGCGAAGAACATCTAATTGTATTTGAACAGTCTAATGACCATGCAATGATGCTTGCTGGGTCTATGAACAACGTTAACGCCAAAGAATTAAACATGATTGTGCAAGCTGGTCTAAAGTTTAACCGCTACATATCTATGATTAACACCCAGTACAATCTGGAGTTTATGCCTACTAACTTGGCAAGAGACATACAGACTGCTCTGATCAATGTTTATCAATATGAAAAAGTTGATAGCGCTATGGTTGCGCGAATAGCCAAGAACGTTAGGAAGTCAATTAAAGCTATCAGGGAGTACCAAAAAGGTAACAGAGATGGGGAGATGGCTGGGTGGTATGACGAGTTCTATAAGAATGGCGCTCAGACTGGATGGCTAGATAACTACGAGTCTATGTCTTCCCGTGGACGGCAGCTTGATATGATGATGAAGCGTAAAGGTCATATGTCATTAGATGCCGCGTATAGAATGGTTGAACTAGTATCTGATCTAAACACAGCATTCGAGAACGGAGTGCGTCTCGCTACCTATATTGAGTTTCGCAAGGCTGGGTACAGCATACAAGGAGCGTCCATCCCGGCTAAAAACTTGACTGTTAACTTTAACCGAAGGGGCGATAAGGCGTTACTTGCTGGATCACTATACGTTTTCTTTAACGCTAGTATGCAGGGCAACGCAGCTATCATCCAAGCGGCGCAAAATAAGGCTGTTAGAAAAGCGATGATGGCCGTGTTCGGGATGCAAGTTGCACTAGAAATGATGAACCGCTTGATGGGTGATGACGATGAAGATGGTCAATCTGTTTACAGTAAAATACCATTATACATCCGGAACAATAACTGGGTGATCTTATTGCCAGACTTTGGTGACAAAACTGACGCAGCTAAAAGGATGTACACTAAAATACCCCTTTCATATGGGTACAATGTAATAAACGTTGCTGCTCAAGTAACGGGCGCAGCCGCGTCTCAGTTATTTGGCAATCGGGACGCTGATGGTCTTGATGCTGGGGTTGCATTTTCCAGAGTGTGGGGCGCATTGGTTCACGGGTTTAACCCAGTTGGTAGTGATGCCTCTGCGTTACAGGCAGTATCATTTACCGCCCTAGATCCACTCGCTCAAGATGCTTCAAATGAGAACTTTGCTGGCCAACCTATTAGGCCAGAACAAAACCCATACGGGCCTCCCAAGCCTGACAGTATGCTTTTCTGGCAATCAACGCCGGAGTACATAAAGTCCATATCCTCTACATTAAATGAAGTATCAGGTGGTACTGATATAAGACCTGGCGATATAAGTGCTTCACCAGAAACCATAGAACACTACGCTAAATTCTTCATGGGTGGAGCAGGTAACTTTTTCAAAGCAACGTGGGAAACTCCAGCGCTTCTTTTGCAGGGTGAACAAACCGAAATCAGAGACTACCCTTGGATTCGTAAGTTCCTTGGTCAGGTAGGTGATAGAACCGACGTAGATAATTACTACAAAGCTCACACTGACATAGCCTATGCCCAGCAAGCTATAGATGCCGCTGCAAAAACTGAGGGCAGTGCCAGTCAAATTAAAGCTGCGGTCAAACTGGTTGAAAAAGAAGAAGGCTTTAAACTTGAACTAATCCCAAGGCTTGACGCGGCTGATCTTTTTATAGCCAGTAAAAAGCTAGAGAAGGCTGATTACGAAGCTAACACTACGCTTAGCGCTAAAAGGAAGAAGACGCTTATAGATGGTGTTGATCGACAGATACGCAACCGTAGAATTACGTTTGTCTCGATGTACCGCAGGGCATTGGATAGACAAGCTAGGTTCGGTGGATAAAATGCGAGAAGAAATAGAAGCAGCTTATGAGTTAGAGTTCCCCAACCTTTTGTTTATGGACGGTCTGGACAGTGCAATTATTGGGGTAGCCGAAAGAGATTCTATCCCAGTAGTTGTATACTCAACGATCAAGATCCTACAAAACCTTGTGGATCGAGGTATGAATATGTATGAAGCTAGGGAGTTTATGTCGTTTAATATATCAGGGGCATTTATGGGGGAACACACTCCTTTGATACTTGATGATCTATTTTAATAGCAATACCATGCTATTAAATTGCTACTGGTGGTTTTCAAGTAATTGATTGTAATGGTGTTTATTTTTAACTGTTAATGTCGATCATTGGGGCCACGCAAAACCTATGCGTACTATAAGTATTTGTTTTTAAAGCAGTTATTGTCATATATGTTATTTGCTAGTAGCAATTATTTGTGTGTGTTTCTGCTTGTTTTAGTGCGTTTTTGATAGTTAGTTGCTACACTATTGCTACTTAATAATAAAATAGCAATAGGGGCCAATGCTATGGCAACGATCATTAGAAAACAAAACCCTTCTGGTAAATTGTACTACACCGCACAAGCTAGAGTCACAGAAAACGGAGTTGTAGTTTACAGGAAAGCCAAGAACTTTCCGACCAAGCAAGATGCGAAAGATTGGGGTAATCAAAAAGAAGCGTGGGCGAGAGCCAACCGACCTTGGGGTTTAACACCAACTGATGGCGTTCTATTTGGTGATGGTGCTGAACGTTACATTCTGGATATGGAAAAGTCACCGAGGTCATTTAGCAACGAAACGAAGTTCCGTCTGCGACGCATAGCAAGACACTCCATTTTTGCAAACCTAGCTATTGATAGATTAGATAGCTCCCATGTTATGAGTTTTCTACTGGAGCGGTCAGGTGAAGTAAAACCCGCTACTGTGGCTGGAGATTTGTCAGCCATTAAGGGGTTAGTATTCCATGCGCGTGTAATGTGGTCTATGGATTTAAAGACTGGTTATTTTGAAGAAGTATCATTAAAGGCTAAGAATTTAAATCTAGTTGGGAAATCAAAACATCGTGATGTTAGACCAACACTGACAGAATTAGCCAAAATAATGGCGTACTATGACAGACCCAAGAAGCAGAGCAGGGGGGACAGTTGTAAAAAACCCATCCCTATGCACATTCTTATACCATTTCAAATCTTTAGCACAAGGCGCAGCGCAGAAACGACCCGCATTTTGTGGACTGATTTAGAAATAGAAAACAAACGAGTATTAGTTCGGGATATGAAAGACCCACGCGGGTCGAGGGGTAATCATAAGTGGTGTAATCTAAGTGACGAAGCTTTGGCTATTATACTGGCTCAGCCCCGCACAGATAAACGCATATTCCCCTACAACCATCGCTCCGTAGAAACCTCTTGGGCTAGGGCTAGAGAATGGGCCAGAATGGAGCATATTAACTATCACGACTTGCGCCATGAAGGGACAAGCTGGTTGTTTGAGACTGG
>ENA-OQVM01003326-OQVM01003326.1-marine-metagenome-genome-assembly--contig:-NODE-3326-length-17580-cov-6.191967_pt1 | contig 17580 bp, 17 predicted proteins | sample MGYA00237776_ERZ505498 | MGnify/ENA primary metagenome ERZ505498 (study PRJEB26159, sample SAMN06265151) | marine metagenome | isolation source: Helgoland LTER site | place: Germany:Helgoland, sampling... | reverse complement strand
ACAGCCCCGGCTTGCACCATCCTGCCTATGATTTTGCAGATGGTGCTGCCCCTGCGGGTGCGTCGTATTTTGCGCGGCTGGTAGAGCGTGCTTTACCGGCTGGGTGAGTGCGGTTCTGAGGCGTTGTGATGCCTCCGGCGGAAGTTTGATTGGACGAAGAAAGAGGTGGCCTTGTGACACTGGATAAAGCGAAAGAAGCGGTAGACGGGGCGTTCACAGCGACTGACCGCCGTGGGTTGGCTTATGAAAACGCTTTTGGCGGGGCGACGTCGTTCTTGCGACGCCAATATACCAAGGACCTTACAGGCTTTGATCTTGCGGTCACCGGCGTGCCTTTTGATCAGGCCGTGACCCATCGCCCCGGCACACGATTTGGACCGCGCGCTATCCGCGAAGCTTCGAGTTTGCAGCCATTTGATCCGCCTTACGGCTGGGATGGCTTTGATCCGCTGAGCGAATTCGCCATCGCGGACTATGGCGATATGGCGTTTGACTATGCCGATGTTGCGGGGGTGCCGCAGCTTTTGCAGGCGCATATCGCCGGTATTTTGGGGCAGGGCTGTGGCACGGTCACTTTGGGCGGGGATCACTTTATCACTTTGCCGATCTTGCGCGCCTATGCCGAAAAATATGGGCCTTTGTCGGTCGTGCAGTTTGATGCCCATTCCGACCTTTGGCCCGACGATGACATGAACCGGATCGATCACGGCACGATGATGTACAAGGCTGTGAAACTAGGGCTGGTTGATGTGACCCGCTCTGTGCAAATCGGGATCAGGACCGAATGCGAAGACTATCTTGGCATGCCTTATATCGACGCGCGCACCTGCCACGAAAAGGGCAGTGCTTGGGTCGCCGATCAGATCAAGACCCGCGTGGGCGATCATCCGACCTATGTGACCTTTGATATCGACGCACTTGATCCCGCCTTTGCCCCTGGCACTGGGACCCCAGTTTGGGGTGGGCTAGCTTCTTGGCAGGCGGCGGCAATTTTACGCGACATTGCCGGGATCAATATGGTGGGCGGCGATATTGTTGAGGTTTCTCCGCCTTATGACACGACTGGCGCCACTGCGATTGCAGGAGCTCATGTGGCGATGGAGTTATGTTGTTTAGCACTTTGGAATAAAAGGAAAAAGTGATGCCGAACCAACCGATCTCAGGCAATGATCTGGCTCGATTTTCTGGGCCGCAAAGTTTTATGCGTTTGCCAGAGGTTGCCAGCGCCGAAGGCGCTGATGTCGGATTTATCGGTATTCCGATGGATATCGGCACCTCTTGGCGATCAGGTACACGTATGGGTCCCAAACAGTTGCGAGAGCAATCGGCTATGATCCGGCCCTACAATATTCAGACCGGAGCGGCCCCCTTTGATGCCCTGCAATGCGTTGATTTGGGTGATGTTCCGATCAATACGTTTTCTCTGAGTGATAGTATTCGCATTATTACAGAGACCTACGTGTCACACTTGAAGCATGATTTTATTCCGATGACGCTGGGTGGTGACCATACACTGACGCTTCCGGTGTTGCGTGCGGTTGCGGCCAAGCATGGATCGGTCGCCCTGATCCATGTGGACGCCCACGCCGATGTCAACGACGAGATGTTTGGCGAACGCGAAACCCACGGCACAGTCTTTCGCCGTGCCTATGAAGAAAGGATTATCACGCCGGATAAGGTGTTCCAGATTGGCCTGCGCGGCACAGGATATACCGCAGACGACTTTACCGAGGCGGCGGGCTGGGGGTTTAGCCAGTATCTAGCGCCTGATCTGTGGCACAAGTCGTTGTCGCCTCTCGCCGCTGATATTAAAGCCAGAATTGGTGATCAGCCTTGCTACATTACTTACGATATCGACAGTCTTGATCCGGCCTATGCGCCCGGAACGGGCACGCCCGAAATTGGTGGGCTGACCACACCGCAGGCGATGGAGTTGATCCGCGGTTTGAACGGATTGAACATTGTGGGCTGTGATCTGGTAGAGGTGTCACCGCCCTATGATCCATCAGGCAATACTGCCCTTACAGGTGCGAATTTGATGTTCGAGATGCTGTCCATTCTGCCAGGTGTGCCGTACAGATGACGGTGATGCTGCGCCCCGAATCTTTGTGCGCATTCAGAAGATAGAAAGCGGAGTTTATCCTTGCGTCTCTTGCTCGTCCTCACAGCCCTGATCCTTGGCTTGATGGCCCTTGTTCGGCTTGCTCCAACCGATGTGGCGCGGTGGCACCAGCTCCCCGATGCGACAGAACCGGGCAATAAAGCGCAAGATGGCTCTTTCCTGGCTGTACGCAAGATCAAAGCATCCGCGTCAGAAGTGCTGACCGCGGTTGAGCAGCGGGCCCTTGCCACCCCGCGGACGCAATTGCTGGCCGGCAATGTGGGTGAGGGGATGATCACCTTCCAAACGCGGTCACTCGTTTGGGGCTTTCCAGATCATACCACTGTTGCTGTGCAGGGTGATTTGCTGGTGATTTATGGCCGTTTGCGTTTTGGTCGGTCGGACATGGGCGTGAATAAGGCTCGCATTGAAGGTTGGCTCGAAACGCTTGGCCCCTTGACCGAGCCGCTTTGATCGGCCACTCGGTAAACCATGATAGCAGCTGATAAAATTGAACAACTCATCGACCGCTTCCAGTTTCTGGAGGCGAAGATGGCCGATGGCAGCGCGGGCAGTGATATTGCCAAGTTGGGCAAGGAATATGCTGATCTGCGCCCTGTGGTCGAGACTGTTACCGCGTACAAGGAACTTCTGACGCAGATTGCCGAGGCCGAAGCCATGTTGGCTGATCCTGAGATGAAGGAATTGGCCGAGATGGAGCTGCCCGAACTGAAGGCGGCTTTGGAAGCGTCAGAGCATGATGTGCAATTGGCGCTACTGCCTAAGGATGCCGCCGACGCGCGTCCTGCTTTGCTGGAAATCCGCCCTGGGACCGGTGGTGATGAGGCAGGGCTTTTCGCGGCTGACTTGCTGCGCATGTATCAGCGCTATGCCGAAAAGCAGGGTTGGCGCTTTGAGATATTGGAAGAGAGCCTGAGCGAGCTGGGCGGGATCAAAGAAGTTGTCGCCCGTATTGTCGGTGACGGTGTATTTGCCAAGCTGAAGTATGAGAGCGGCGTGCACCGTGTGCAGCGCGTCCCGGAGACTGAAAGCGGCGGTCGTATCCATACATCTGCGGCGACTGTAGCCGTGCTGCCAGAAGCCGAGGATGTAGACATTGAGATCAACGCGAGTGATTTGCGTATCGATACGATGCGCGCGTCTGGGTCTGGCGGTCAGCACGTGAACACCACAGACAGTGCGGTGCGTATCCTGCACATTCCAACTGGGCTGATTGTCGTGAGTTCTGAGAAATCGCAGCACCGCAACCGCGAGATTGCGATGCAGGTTCTCAAGACGCGCTTGTTTGATTTAGAACGACAACGCGTGGACGACGCGCGCTCAGCTGATCGCAAGAGCCAAGTGGGGTCGGGGGACCGTTCAGAGCGGATCCGCACGTACAACTTCCCCCAAGGGCGCATGACAGATCACCGGATCAATCTGACGCTTTATTCGCTGAACCAAGTGATGCAGGGCGATCTGGACGAAATTGTCAGCGCATTGCAGGCGGATGCGCAGGCGACCTTGCTTGCGGAAATGGGCGCGTGATATCTGACGCTTTGCTTCGCGAAGGGGCCGCGATTTTGGCCGATGCGGGCATTGACGATCCGCTTCGCGAGGCACGGTTGATATCGCGCAGCCTTTGCCAGGACGATGTGCAAACGTTTACGGGCATGATCAATCAACGGGCGACCCGAGTGCCACTATCGCATGTGCTGGGGTACCGTGACTTTTACGACCATCGGTTTGTTGTTTCGAAAGATGTGTTGGACCCGCGCCCGGATACCGAAGCGTTGGTCATTGCGGCGCTTAAAAAAACGTTCACACAGGTCTTGGACCTTGGGACAGGGTCCGGCTGCATTCTTTTGTCATTATTGGCCGCACAGAGCGGTGCAACCGGGGTTGGTACTGATATCTCTGAGGCGGCGTTGGCTGTCGCTGCACAGAACCGCACTCGATTGGGCTTGCAGGAGCGGACGAAGTTGCTGCTGTCGGATTGGTTTGCGAATGTTGAGGGGGTATTCGACCTTATCGTGTCCAATCCGCCCTATATCGCTGCGGATGAAATGGAAGGCTTGCAGCCCGAAGTTCGCCTGCATGAGCCGCATTTTGCCCTAACGGATGAAGCGGATGGCCTGACGGCGTACCGCAAGATCACTGCGGGTGCACCGGATTATCTGGCCTCGGGTGGGCGTCTGATTGTTGAAATAGGGCCAACGCAGGCTCAGGCCGTGTCCGAGATGATGCATGATGTCGGCCTCCTGCAGATTCGTGTGATCCCAGACCTTGATGGGCGCGACCGTGTAGTCATAGGCCATAAACCGTAATTTTTGGCAATCAGGTGCCGGTTCGGCGCAAAAACCGGATTTTTTCGCACTTTAGTCTTGTCTGACCCTGCTCACATGCTTATTCAGGTGCCATCGGATGGAATGAGGCTCACAACTGACCTCCCCTCGATTAGTCGCCAAACATTGCAAGGCCCTCATATTCGCACCGCGCCAAATAGCGCGACATGGGTCAGCGTAACGACAGCCAAAGGCTTGAAAGCACTTACATGAGATCATCGAAGTCACGGTCGCGGAATAAGAACCGCAATAACCGCCCCACGGGCGGCAACATCATCAACCGGGTGTTTGATAGCTCGGGTCCTGATGGCAAGGTGCGCGGCACGCCACAGCAGATTATCGAGAAGTACAATCAGCTTCACCGTGACGCCGTTTTATCGGGCGACCGTGTGGATGCAGAGAACTTTGCCCAGCACGCAGAGCATTACACACGTCTATTGGCCGAAGCCCAGCGTGAGGTGGATGCCAAGCGCGAAGAGCAGGAAGAGCAAAACCGCCAGCGTCAGGCTGAACGTGATCGCGAACGTCAGGACCGCCTGAAGGCGCAAGAGGCTGCCGCGAACGATCCGGCAAGCGCGCCTCAGCCAGATATGGCGCCAACAGAGGCACCGACCCCAGTTGAGGCTGATAGCGGATTGGTGGAAACACCTGAAGAAAAACCGCAGCGTCCACGCAGGCCGCGTGCGCCGCGCAAGCCAAAGCCCGCCCCGGACGAGGGAAATGCACCTGAGGCTGCTGAATGAATTAAGAGCCCTCCGATTTCGGGGGGCTTTTTGTTTGGAGAGGGCAGGATGCCTCCAGCGGGAGTTTTTTGGGCAAGATGATGGTGCGATGTCGCGCTTTAACGTGACGCGTCTAATGCCCTAGCCAAGGCGCAGAACGCTTCCAGTTCAACTTGTTCTGCCCGTTCCGTTGGTTTGATCCCGGCGGCGACCAGATAATCTTCGATATCAGGACTGACGGATTTCAGCGCCGAGCGCAGCATTTTGCGCCGCTGGTTAAAGGCAGCGGCTACGACTTTGTTCAATGTGCCGGGGTTGGCGGGATAGCGTGGCACGGGCAGGGCGGTGAGATGCACCACCGCGGAGTTGACTTTGGGTGGTGGGCTAAAGGCCTCTGGTGGCAGCTCCATCACGATCTTGGGGTCGCTGCGCCATTGCGCCAGCAAGGCCAGCCGTCCGTAGGCCTTGCTGCCAGGAGTGGCGACGATCCGTTGGGCGACTTCGCGTTGGAACATCAGTGTCAGACTGTCCCAAAACGGCGGCCACTCTGGCGGTGTAAGCCAGCGCACCAAAAGCTCGGTGCCTACGTTGTAGGGGAGGTTGGCTGCGATCTTGATTGGCTTTGTGAGATGCTCAAGCGGGTTGACGTCAAGCGCGTCGCCATTGATGACCTGCAAGCGTCCTGGGTAGGCATCCGCGATTTCTGCCAGTGCGGGCATACAGCGTGGGTCTTTTTCAATTGCAAGCACACGCCGTGCGCCTTCGGATAAGAGCCCGCGTGTCAGACCGCCCGGACCGGGCCCGATTTCGAGCACGTCCGCTTGGGAGACATCGCCAGCGAGTCGGGCGATTTTGGCAGTGAGGTTCAGATCAAGCAAGAAGTTTTGGCCAAGCGATTTCTTTGCTGCCAGTTCGTGCGTTGCGATCACATCGCGCAGGGGCGGCAGGTTATCAATCACGAGCGTCGGCCATTTGTGCAGCCATCCGTATGGCGGCAATCATGGAGGTGGCATCGGCCACACCTTTTCCTGCGATGTCAAAGGCGGTTCCGTGATCGGGCGAGGTGCGGATGAAGGGCAAGCCAAGCGTCACGTTCACGCCGCCAGAGAAATCCAGCGTCTTAATCGGGATCAGGGCTTGGTCGTGGTACATACACACGGCCACGTCGTAGGTCTTGCGCGCGCCTGCGTGGAACATCGTATCAGCAGAGAGTGGTCCGGTGATATCCATCCCTTGGGCGCGCAGCGCGTCGAGCACCGGCGTGATCATCTCGATCTCTTCATGGCCCATTTTGCCATCTTCGCCAGCATGCGGGTTCAGCCCTGCCACAGCGATCCTTGGCTTGGCCATCCCAAAATCGCGGCGCAGCGCGGCATGCGTGATCAGCAGCGTATCGGTGAGCAGGCTGGCAGTGAGTGCCGTTGAGACATCAGATAATGGGATATGGATTGTTGTGGGCACGACACGCAACGCATCACAAGCCAGCATCATTACGACCTGATCCGTGCCTGCCAAAGCTGCAAGGTATTCGGTATGGCCGGGGTAAGCGAAATTAGCGCCGTCGATCAGTGCAGCTTTGTGGATGGGGGCCGTGCAGAGTGCGCGTGCGGCACCTGACTGCACCAGCGCCACACCATCTGCGATGGCCGCGATGACGCCGCTCGCATGGGAAGGGTCAGGTTTGCCCGGTGTTGCGGGGCCACCAAAATCCCTTGCAAGCACCGTCAACTTGAAGGGGTGGATGTCTGCAGGATCTGTGGCCCTGTGATAGTCTGAGCCGAAGGGCAAATGTTGCGGATCACCCAGCCAAAGGAGCGGAACCTCGTTTTTCAGCACCTGCCATGCTGCAACCGCAATTTCTGGCCCAATCCCAGCCGGTTCGCCACAACTGATGGCAATTGGCTGCATTAAGGACGAATGACCGCCGAGGCCCGGAGGTCTTCGAGGAGCGCATCCGCCAGCGCCCCAAGCCGTTGACTGCGCAATTGGTTGCTGATCGCATCACGATCGGTTGTTCCGGCACCTGCGTTATTGCGTGCGCAGAGCATCAGGAACACCAATGTTTCGCCGTTGTCGCGCGTCAGGTTGTAAGACACCTCGCCAGGATCAAGGCGGGCAAGTTCCAGTGCGACATCGTTTGAAATCGCAGAAGGGGCCTCGGTGATCCGGTCCAGCACTTCGGTGGGCTGGTTGCGGGCAACACCGTAAAGATCATCACAAGTATCCACCTGATCGCGGACTTCGGCGGCTTGGCGCAGGCCTGCGTCCGATTGGCCACCGGGGATATAATAGGTCGCGTATTCGATGCTCAGTGGCGCTTGGTTTGCGCGATTGGCCTCGCGCTGGCCGCGTTTTTGAAACAGGGCAATGCCGTTGGGGATTTCGATAGGTTCAGTGACTTCACCATTTTGCAGGTCGAGTAAAAGGCCGCGCAGCTGTGGCGGATAGTTCGTGATCGGTACCCAGCTCAACCTACCGCCATTTTCGCGTGAAGGCAGGGCGGATACTTGCCGCGCTGCTGACTCGAAGTCTGAAAAAGAGCGCATACGCGAAATCTGGTCTGCCGCCGAGCGGGCAGCGGCGGCACGGTTTGGTGGTGCTGCTATGATGATTTCTGACAAGAGCACCTCGATCTGAGTTGGGGCATTGCCGCGTTGGGCAATCGCCCGTTCGATATCGGCATCAGTAATTGTCACTTGCCGGTTAAACCGCGAGCGGACGAAATCGCGCCACAATATCCCGATTTCTACAAAATCGCTCAAAGTGCTGATATCGACGCCATTTTGCGAAAGAACCTGTGTGAACTGCGGAAGGGTCATGTTAGCACGACCCGCGAAGGCCTCTAACTCTTGCTGGAGAACCTCTTCTGGGACGGACACACCGAAACGGGCGAGCTCTTGTTGCTTAAGTCGGTCTTCGATCAAAGCTTCACGCGCCAGTTCAGTTACGTCGCCGGGGGTGCGAAATACGTTGAGCAGGCGGGCGCGTTGAGACAGTTCATACTGCGTGATGACACGGTCGTTGATAGAAATAACAGGCGTGAGTTGTCCTTGTGCCGCGGCGCCTTGCCCGGAACCAAGTGCAATGACAATTGCCGCGACTGCCGCTAAGACCTGACCTTTACGCATCCCAAAACTCATCATTCGTTTCAATTTCCGCATCCTGTTGCGATGCCACCGGCAGCGCGTCCTGTCGAAAAGCCGCCGATACTGCCGCTTATCGCAAATGTTGTTGTTGGATCAACCGTACTGGAAGACGAATAGCGGCGCGAGGCCGAAACGTCGACTGTCACACATTCGTTTTTCCACTGCAGGCCAAGCCCAGTGCGGACGGGGCGGTCTTCGGCGACGTCATATCTCGCATCCAATTCCAGTGTCCAAGCGTCGCTAAGGACAAAGGCGCTATCGACGGTCCATTCCGAAATGGTGTTGGTGCGGTCTTCATCGAGGTCCTTCCCCAACCAAATGTAGTTGGCGCCCAGCGAAACCCAATCGTTGCGCCAGGTGACCCTGCTGTCCGCCACGGTCAGGCCGTCCGTATCATCCCAAAGGCTACGCGCATCAAAGAGAAATCCACCAGGGGCGGTCACTTGTGCCGCCAAGAGCCAGTCAGATTGTAGTCCGTCCAGCCCTGATGTGGCGGTAAAGCCGTCTTGCGCCGTTTCTCGCACGACCCGCCCGAAGCTGAGGGTGGATGTGATGCCTTGGGCACCAAAACGTGTCCAGGTTAGTCCAGCGGCGGCTTGCAAACCATTCTCGATAGCGTCGTCACCGGCGTAGCGCGAGATCGCAAACAGATTGGCGCGGTCCAATTCCGTGCGCAGGCTGTCTTCGTTCGGCGGTGTGCTGCCATAGCTGTCCGCCCAGTTCAGGCTGACGGCCGGTTCCAGCAAATGCGACGCGCCATTCTGGCCCACGCGGGCCAGCGGCCAACGCAAGGTGGTGCCGACATGTGGCGCGACACGCAGGTCTTCTTTGGTGAACGCTGCATCATCATCGACAAAATAGACGTCGGCCCGCGCGCCAATTTCGGCGTCGGCCACCAGACCGAAAGGCAAGATCCAGCTATCAGACCAATCGCCTTCTGCACCGGCACGCAACACGTCGCGCCCGGTCGCACCGTCCGTATCGTTGGTACGGTAGGCCAGATCCATGCTGGAACCGTACCGCAGCAGTCCTCCGAATGCTGGTTCAAGGCTGGACTGATAGGTAAGGTCGGCAATAAGAGGCGGCAGCGACGCGTTTGTTTCATCGTCGCGCAGTGTTTGGTAGTAGGTGACCCGCGCATCATAAAGCGACGTATCCGTCACCCGTAATAGCTCGATCGCACTGTCGAGCCGATCTTTGCCGGAGTAGTCGTAGTCCAACAAATAGGCCGGGTCGCTGGTGGTTTCGATATCAAAGATTAGTTGATAACCGTCGCTGAACCGAAAGCGCCCGTCGGCAAAAAGGTAGGATCGGTTTCCGGTGACTAAGGTATCGTCGGTGGCGGCCGCCGAGACAGTGAGATCGCCATTCACAAAGGCCTGTCTGTAGCGCAGTTCAAGCGTCTTGGTTTCTTGCGAAAAATAGGGCGTTACTGTCAGGTCGCGATGATCACCCAAAGCGATAAAATAGGGCAACTTGATCCCAAAGCCCAATTGCGACGTGTTGCGCTGTTCGGGGATCAGTAGCCCGGTAGCCCGCTCCAATGTCGGGTCGGGAAGCCGCATCCGTGGCAGCCAGAGCAAAGGAAAACCCTTGACGCGAAAGGTCGCATTTTCAAAGTAAAGCTGCCGTTCCAAGGCGTCATGAACGACCCGCTCTGCCCTGATCTCCCAAAGCGGTGCCTGCGTGCCGCAGACCCTGCAGGATGTGGCCGACGTCTTGTAAAGTTGCGAATAACGGCCGTTGCGCCGGTCGATTTGGTTTGCGACCAATTGCAATTCTTGATCCAGAACGATGCGTGCGCCTTGCAAAATCCCGTTTTCAAGGCGCGGATCAAGCGTTGCACGGTTGGCCATCAGGATAGTTCCGTCGGCGGACTTGATAAAAATCGGTCCAGTGATCTGCAATGTATCGGTGGCCTGATCATAGATCATCTCGCTTGCGGTCAGGCGGCTGCCGTCAAACAGGACTTCGACATTGCCGCTTGCGATTAGCTGGTCTTCGCCGTTCAGCGCGACGCGATCGGCGACTAAGGTTGCGGCATTTTGCGCGCTGGCAGTGATGGGAAGCCATAGCAGAAGACAGAGGAACAGGCCGCGCATTATCCGTCCTCGTTGTGCAGCAGAATGCCCAAAGACAAACCAATGGCTGCAATTGGCGGTGCCCAAGCAGCCAGCAACACAGGAAGCTGTCCGTTTTCGCCAAGGACTTGGGCAAAGTTACGGATGAAATAGATGACAAAGGCAAGCAGGATCGCGAACATCACCATCAGACCGGTCCTGCCGCCCCGTTGATGACGCAGAGTGAAGCTTGCACCAATCATCACCATCGAGACCAAAAAGAGCGGTGTCGCGAGTTCTTTGTGCAACCAAACCATATGGCGCTGTGCTGAAAAACCTGCTGTTTGCAGGCGGTCAATGAAGGCAGGCAATTCCCAGATCGGGATAGAGGAGGGCGTTCCAAAGCTGTCCCTGATTTGGTCGCGGGTCAGTGTTGACGGAATAGACATTTCCGCCACGAGCACCGCGCCAGCCTCGGGCGTTGTATCATCGGCCAACTGCCAGGACTTTGCTGTCCGCAATACCCATGCCCCTGTAACCAACTCTGCCGAAGCGGCGTTGATGCGCTGGCTTGGTGCGCCATCAGGTGAAAAGGTTAGAAATGTCACATCAGTCAGGCGGGTCCCATCCAGATTGGCGCTTTGTGCCCGGATCACTGTCTGCCCTTCGGCATCGCCTTGCCGCAACCACAGCCCCGAGGACCCAATCGAAAGGACAGAGCTGTTTCCGCGCAAAGCATCTCTGCGGGCTTCGAATTCTTTGGAGGTTCCGGCGACAATTGGGTTTAGAACCGCCACTGCAAGCACGCCAATGATCAGTGCCACGCTAAGAGGGGCAAGCAATGCTTTGATCGCAGATCGGCCTGCTGCGCGGGTAACAACCATCTCAGAAGATCGCGAAAGGCTTAGAAACAGCGCGATTGTTGCAAGGATCATGATTAGCGGGATGATCGCATAAATAGCCTGTGGGATATTCAGCAAGGTCAACATCAGCAGGTCGACGAATGTGGCTTCGGCCCCGGAAAAGCGGCGCAATTGATCAACCAGATCAACAAATACCATAATCAGAAAGAAAATGGCGAAGACACCGAGAAATGTCATCGCAAAACGTCGTGCGAAATAGCGGTGCAGGATCATGGTGCCTGCACCTCTTTGATCCGGCGTTTGAATAAATAGGGATGACCTGCCCAGAAGAGCAAGAACCCGACCATCACAAAGCCCACAGCGCTTTGTAGGTAAGCCAGCATCCAAAATTGCGGATCGCTTTGTGCAAGGCGCAGGCCGCTGGTTTCGACCGCTTTGACAACGATGATCAGAAAGATCGCCCCAATGATCTGTTTCCAGATACCAAACCGACTGTAGCCTCCGACCATCAGGGCTGAAAACCCCAAGAGGGCTGCGACCGCGCCAAGAATGGATTGGCTGAACCGGTCGTGCCCGCGTGACATCAACCGCGCTGCATCGCGCCGCGTTTCCGCTTCGAGTTCCGGTGTCGGGTTCAGAAGTTCCCAAGTCGACAGATGCGCGTCTCGCCTGCCGCGCACGCGGGGTTCACCGATAAGATTGCTGATGTTGTAGGCAAAGTCCTCGAATGTCGTGGTAAAGAGCCGCTGATCGTCACCGCGCAAGGTTTGGGCCATACCGTCTATCATCACCAGTTGCGTTGTGTCATTTTCGCGAACCAAAAATGCTTTGGAGGCTGTGTAGGTGACGTGTTCATCTTCGGTGCGGGTGTCGGATAGAAAGATATCGCGCAGCTCGCCAGCTGGCGTGATCTCGCGGATGTAAAACGTCACACCTCTGACCGGTTCGATAAATTGCCCTTCGGTCAGCAAGCGGGCTGTGATATTTTGTGCAATCTCGGCTTCACGCAGCTCGAGGCGTGCGCTGCTCATGGGGACCAAAAAATGCATCAGGGCGGACATCATCAACGCGACGATCACGCCAAAGTATAAGACGGGGCGCGCAAGGCGGAAGGGGGAATATCCTGTGGCTTGCACGACCGTCAGCTCTGATTCTGTGGACATGCGGTTGGTGACATAAACCGCCGAGGCAAAGGCCGCCAAAGGTAGCGCCAAACGCATCACGGAGGGCAACGATAAGGCCGTGAACTCCAGAAAAACTCCCGCTGACTGGCCATCAGCAATCAATTGATCAAACAAGACGACAGCCCGGTTGATCCAGTAGACAAGCACCAGCACCAAACTGAAGAAGCCAAAGAGCACCATCAGTTGCGACAACATATATCTGTCAAATCGCGCCAAGCGGGGATGTCCTTTGTCGGGCCTGTCGGTTTCTTTGCGGGCAAACTAGCCTAAGGTGGCGACGGACCCAACAGCTATCTGGTCAATATGGCAGGCGCGGGCTACCTATTGCTGCAAAGCTATTCACGCCAATAGGAGCGACCATGACCACACCTGCAGAAATCCAGTTTAAAGATGTTGATCTTGATGCAGTGGCTGCGGCCACCGGAAAGGTGGTCGTCTGTGTCGATACGGATGGCAAACTGGATGCAGGCGCACGCAAGGTGAACACGCTGACACGCAAAGCCTTGGCCCGGTTTTTGAAAAGCGAGGCCTTTGAAAAGATGACAGTGGGGGATGTTGCATCATTGGGTTACCCCGCTGGCATGGCGGCAGTGGCCGTTTGCGTGGTCAAGCTGGGCCGCCGGCCCAGTAGCCAAGAAGCGCGCAAAGCAGGTGCGCAATTGGCCAAGGCGCAAGCGGGTAAGGATTTGTTGATCTTGGGAGGTACGATAGCGCGCGCGGACGAGATCGCACTTGGGTTGGCGCTGCGGGGGTATAAATTTGATGCCCACAAGACAGCCGAAACCAAACCGGCCGGAGCTGTGACTTATATGGTGTCCAAGCCAGAGGAGGTGGCGAAAGCGGCGGCACCTATGGCGGCAATTGCTGAAGGCGTGTTTTTTACCCGTGATCTGACGAACGAACCTGCCAATGTGCTGACTACGGACGATTTTGCCGCCCGCTTAGCGGCGATGCAGGAACTGGGTTTAGAAGTTGAAATCCTTGAAGAGGAGGCATTAGCCAAGCTTGGTATGCGCACGCTTTTGTGTGTCGGCCAAGGCTCTGACAGCCCATCAAAAGTTGTTGTGATGTCATGGAATGGCGGCGGCAAGGAAGCCCCATTTGCTCTGGTCGGAAAGGGTGTCGTCTTTGATACAGGCGGCATCAGTATAAAGCCTGCCGGTGGCATGGAAGACATGACCATGGATATGGGCGGTGCCGGTGTTGTGGCGGGCGTTATGCGCACGCTGGCACTGCGCAAGGCCAAAGCGAATGTCGTGGGCCTTGTCGGGTTGGTTGAAAACATGCCGTCAGGTAATGCCACCCGTCCTGGTGATGTGGTGAAGTCGATGAAGGGTGATACAGTCGAGATTATCAACACCGACGCGGAAGGGCGTTTGGTTCTGGCAGATGTACTTTGGTATGCGCAAGAGCGGTTCAAGCCAGTAGGCATGATCAATCTGGCGACGCTGACGGGTGCGATTTTGGTGGCCTTGGGACATGAGAACGCAGGTCTGTTTTCGAATTCGGATGACCTGAGCGATGCCTTCTTGAAGGCGGCGGCTGCGGAAGGGGAAGGCGCGTGGCGCATGCCGATGGCGCCAGCTTATGATGACCTGCTGAAATCCCGCATCGCCGATATGAAAAATGTTGGCGGGCGCATGGCAGGGTCGATCACAGCGGCGCAGTTTTTGCAGCGCTTTGTGAAAAAGGACGTGCCTTGGGCGCATTTGGATATTGCGGGGACGGCAAGTGTGAAGAAGGAAACCGCTTTGGCACCTGCAGGTGCAACAGGCTGGGGTGTGATGGCGCTGAACCGCCTTATTGCTGACCGATATGAAAAGTGATGTTTCGGTCATTGCAGCGGTCACAGGGGGCTGTCTACCCCCGCCCGCCCTCCCGAAGGTACTTGGGAACATGAACAGCAGGGCATGGGCGTGCCTTCATGTGGGATGTGTGTGATGGGAGCTGTTTACTTTTACCACCTGACAGATAGCCCTCTTGAGGCAACCTTACCCTTGCTGGTGAGCAAAGCACGGGGTGCTGGGTGGCGTATTCTGGTGCGCGGATGCGACGAGGCGCTTTTGAAGCGGCTGGATGATGTTCTTTGGCAAGGTCCCGAAGACCAGTTTTTGCCTCATGGCAGGGCCGGGGGTGCGCATGACGCGGATCAGCCGGTTCTATTGGGCGATCTACCTAGCGACGGCTTTGGTTGCGTGATGAGTGTTGCCGGTGCTGATGTGACCGCAGACGAGGTCGCGTCATTGGAGCGGACCTGTATTCTGTTTGACGGGCATGACGGGGTCGCGTTGGACTATGCCCGCGGGCAATGGAAAGCGCTGACAGATGCGGGCTGTGCCGCGCAGTATTGGGCGCAAGAAGATGGCCGTTGGACGAAGAAGGCAGAAAAGGGTGGTGGTTCGTGATCCACCTTGCCTGAGCATCAGAAGGCGAACGTCGCGTCGAAGTCTTCAGGCAGCTCTGCAGGTTGTGGTGCGCAAGCGGCCAAAAATATCAACAGGACGAAGGCGCGGATCATCTGTTGAAAACCAATTCGCCGTTTGAGATCTCGATCCGATCGTATAGCCCCAAATACGTCATGCCAAGCAGTGACGCGTCCATTGCACCGCCATTGACGACTGCCGGTATGTCGCGGTCTGTGATGCCGCCGAGCACGACTTCACCCAGCATTACCGGTGCGGTGCGGACCGCGCCATTAGCGGTATTGGCAATGCCGGAGTAGTTGAGTGACGCCGGATCGATCCCGATCCTCGTGGCGTCTTGTTGGGAAAGGACGATCTGGCTTGCGCCGGTATCAACGACAAATCTGACAGGCGCGCCATCGACTTCGAGCGTAAGATGATAATGCCCGTCATTGCCACGCGGCACTGCCACAGTACCGTCGTCAATGATCGCTTGGCGCGGGTTCACATCGTTGCTGATGTCTTCCCAGAGCCCGTAAGCCCCGATGACGCCCACAAAGATCAGTGCCCAGATCGCCGACTGTTGCGCCATTTTTCCCATATTGCTGCGCCCCGCGACGATGGCAGAGCCTGCAATGGCTGCTCCCAGCAGGACCAGATAGGTCAATTGCATGATTTGGTCTGTGCTCATGGGATTGATATAGGCATTAAGCGCCGATCCCAAAACCCCGCAGGCCATCAAGGACGAATTGCACAGCCAAAGCGGCCAGCAACATGCCCAGCACACGGGTGACAATGTTCAATCCGGTTTTGCCCAAGGCCCGTTCAATTGCGGGTGCCGCAAGAAACGCCAGCAGGACGATAAGCAGCACGACAATGATCACGCCTGCGATGGCCCCCATATCGGCCGCACCCTGTGCTTCGCCTGCGAGCAGGATCACAGTTGTGATGGCACCGGGTCCAACAATGAGTGGGAGCGACAGTGGGAATACGGATGGGTCGTCATGGTGTTCGGCTTGGCCTTCAGCCGCATTGTCTTCACGGCGTGCCTGACGGCGCTGGAAAAGCATGTCGAGTGCTGTGAGGAATAAAAGGATGCCACCCGCGATGCGGAATGCGTCCATTGAAATGCCGATAAATCCGAGGACGGCTTCACCCAGAAACAGGAAAACCATCATCAGGCTGCTGGCCACGAGGAACGCGCGGATCGCGATTGCCCGGCGTTGGGCCGCGTCCATGCCTTGGGTCAGGGCGATGAAAACGGGTGCTAGCCCCGGCGGGTCGATGATGATGAACAGCGTCGTGAAGGCTGCGATGAGAGCGGGAAGTTCTGTCATGGGGTCCTGTCTGACAGAGGCCGGCGCTATATTGCAAGCGTCCGGTGCCTCCGGCGAGAGTTTCTAGGGCAAGATGATGATCAGGGTTTTTCGGCCTTCTCAAGCTTTTCGAGTGCAGCCATCCACATGGCTTCTGCACGTTCCAGCCCGTCCATCACTTCCGCATATTTTTTGTTCCATGTCGCCAGTTCGCCAGCTTTGCCATCTTCGTAAAGTGCTGGGTCAGCAAGTTTCTTAGCGAGCTTGTCGCGCATCTCGTTGATCTTTTTGACCCGTTCTTCGTTTTTGCGCACATCAGACCGCAGGGCCATGATCGCTTCGCGGGATGGCTTGGCCGCTTTGACTGGCGCTGGTTTATCCTTCTCGCGCGGTTTTTCGGGTGTCAGCAGCATCTTGCGGTAGGTTTGCAGGTCCTCGTCGTAGGGTTTGACGTGCCCGTCTTTGACCAGCCATAGTCGGTCGGCGACCATGCTGAGCAGATGCATGTCGTGGCTGACAAGGATAACCGCACCGGAATAGGCGGTCAGCGCTTCGACCAGTGCTTCGCGGCTTTCAATGTCGAGGTGGTTCGTCGGCTCGTCGAGGATCAGCAGATGTGGCGCGGGCAGGGTGGCCAGCAGCAGAGACAAACGCGCCTTTTGCCCGCCAGAGAGCCGTCCGACTTCGGTGTCAGCTTGGTCGGCGCCAAGGCCAAACCCCGCAAGCCGTGCGCGCAGTTTCGCTTGGCCTTCGTGGGCGCGTTCGCGCATCAGGTGTTCGAGCGGGGTTTCGTCGATGTAGAGTTCATCGACTTGGTGTTGGGCGAAAAAGCCGATCCGCAGTTTGTTCGACGTCACCATCTTGCCGCTGGCAATTTGCAAGCGGTCGGACAGCATCTTGGACAGTGTCGATTTACCTTCACCGTTACGCCCCAGCAGGGCGATACGGTCGTCTTGGTCAATCCGCAGGTTTAAATCACGCAGGATGATTGTTTCGCCGTATCCAACTGATGCGCCTTCGGTCGCGATAATTGGTGGCGAGAGTTCTTCGGGCTTGGGAAAAGTGAAAACAGTGCGTGCCACATCTTCGGGTGCGCGAATGGTCTCCATCTTTTCAAGTGCTTTGACGCGGGATTGTGCCTGCTTTGCTTTTGACGCTTTGGCTTTGAAGCGGTTTACAAAGGCCTGCAGGTGTTCACGCTTGGCGTCTTGCTTTTTTGCAGCGGAGGCTAGCAAGGCCCGTTTTTGCGCGCGCTGTTTGGCGAACATGTCATAGGTGCCGGTGTAGTAGATCAGCCCTTTGTCTTCGAGGTGCAGGATGCCGCCGACAGACCGGTTCAGAAGTTCGCGGTCGTGGCTGACGATCAGCACGGTATGGGGGTATTTAACAAGGTAGGCCTCAAGCCATAGCGCGCCTTCAAGGTCGAGATAGTTTGTCGGTT
>ENA-OQVM01003324-OQVM01003324.1-marine-metagenome-genome-assembly--contig:-NODE-3324-length-17587-cov-7.934038_pt1 | contig 17587 bp, 7 predicted proteins | sample MGYA00237776_ERZ505498 | MGnify/ENA primary metagenome ERZ505498 (study PRJEB26159, sample SAMN06265151) | marine metagenome | isolation source: Helgoland LTER site | place: Germany:Helgoland, sampling... | reverse complement strand
GTGCGAGTAGCGCACCCCGTCGAAGCGAGCCAAGTTAGAAGATGCCTCCGCAGTTGCCACGATGTAATAAGCCGGCACGGCCAATTCGGAGTGCGGCAGCGAAATATCAACAATCTCGCAGCCCTGGCTCTTATACCAGTCGATGGCTTGCTCGATATTAGCCTTCACCTCAGGGTCGATCCCTTCAGCAAAGAATTCACGCGGCACGCCAAGTTTCCAAGGACCCTTCTTTTCCTTAAGAGCTTGCGCGTAATTGCTGTCACCTTGCGGCGCGATCGAAGTGGAATCGAGTGGATCCTTGCCAAGCATCGCTTGCAGCAGCAAAGCAGCATCTTCGACAGTGCGCGCAAACGGACCGACTTGGTCGAGCGACGATGCAAAAGCGACCAGGCCGTAGCGAGAAATGAGGCCGTAAGTGGGCTTCATCCCGACGACGCCACAAAGCGCGGCAGGTTGACGAATCGAACCACCGGTATCGGTGCCGAGAGTAGCGATCGCCTCGCCAGCTGCCATCGCAGCGGCACTACCACCGGAGGAACCACCAGGGATGGTATCGAGGTCCCATGGGTTGCAGGTAGTATGGTAAGCGGAATTTTCTGTGGAGGAGCCCATCGCAAACTCGTCCATATTGAGGCGCCCCCAGATCACGGCACCAGCCTCGCGCAACTTGACAATACAAGTCGCGTCAAACGGAGAGACATAGTTCTCGAGCATCTTGGAAGCACAACGCAGCGGCTGATCCTTAACGGCGAGCGTGTCTTTGATGCCGATGGGAATACCATCAAGCGGTCCAAGGACTTCGCCAGCCGCGCGGCGCTGATCAGAGTCCTGCGCTTGCGCGAGTGCATCGTCGGCGTCGGACGAGAGGAAGGCTCGTACTTGGCCGTCGACTGCTGCGGTCCGATCGATCACTGCTTGAGTGATGGCAACCGAAGTCGTTTGACCCGCAGCGAGCATCGCGGCGAGTTCGGAAATAGTTTTGAAATGGAGATCGGACATGCGACAGGAAAACTCAGGTCATGTGTAACTTGAACCACGAATGGACACGAATTAGCACGAATATTTTTTAGAAATTATATATTAAAATCAAAGTCCAACTAAGGATACTAGAGTCACTCACCATACATGATTTGTGTCTATTCGTATCCATTCGCGGTTTTACTAAAATAGAGTGCACTTATTCGACGACTTTGGGCACGACGACTTGATTGTCGCGTTGCTCGGGAGCCATATTGAGCAACACTTCGGGTGCGTAAGTTGGGCCGGGCTCATCGCCTTCGCGCCAGACGTTGAAGACACGATGTGCGTGGGCCATCGGTTCGACGCCTGCGACATCGACAGCGTTGAGCTTGTCAAAGTAGCCGAGAATGTCGTCGAGCTGGGTGCCGAGCTTGGACTTTTCGGCGTCGGAAAGATCGAGCCGCGCTAGGTTGGCGACGTAGTCGATATCAATGTGTGGTGTTTCGCTCATTAGAGACTGAGGGTGGAGGTTTCGCTGAGAGTGACTAAGTGTGATTCAATTGATACTGTACACGCAGGCACCGCACAATAAATCACAGCAAAAAATGACCCCATAGACAAACAGCCTCGAGCGCCTCGCGCAACTAAGAATCGCTGATCAGCGGCTAAAACCTGAGCACGCCGACGCCGTGCCAGCGTAGCGTAAGCAACAGCACGCTGTTTCGAGCGATTTTTCGCGCTTAAGTTCGTGCCATTTAGTTCTGTCGATCCTGACCATACAGCTAACGAACACTGAGTGTTATCCGCTAGATTGAACCGACGTTATCTAATCGGATACACATAGGTACTTCGCACTGATTATTCAACTGCCAAGGCCGCAGTGGAGTACGGGTTCTTACCATTTGCCTGGCCGCGCATGTCCATCACTTCTGGGTAGCTTTCGAGAAAGTTGTTTTCGTCGATCAGATTGATAAAGTAATGGCTGGTACCTGCAGGCAACTGCGCGACGACCTTGGAACCAGGCAACAACTCTGCGGGTTGACGAAACCACTCCTCGTACCGCTCGCCGCCATTTAAGGTGTAGAGCAAGTTGGCACGCACGACTTTGGCACCGTGTTCCTGATAGCTAAATTCGACCCGGTCGCCCTTCTGCGTATGCGAATTGATCGTGCAGACCTTGTCCTTATTCGGCAACGGGTGCATGAAGTCGGGATTGTAATACGGGTAACTCGCTTCCATTTCGGTGAGTATCTTGCTGAGCTTCGCATTCAGCGCCTGCGCTTTTTCGGGCATGGCATCAGCCAGATTATTGGCTTCTTCAATATCGCTGCGGGTTGGCTCACCGGCCTGCGTCTCATACAGGCGATAGAGTTCTAACTCGGGGGCATGCTGATTGCCCACGTGATCATAATTGCGCACCAGCTTCCAATCGCCGACACGAATCGTGCTTTCCAAGGCGATACTGTTTGGAAAGTGCCAGACCATGGTGTCGCGCACCTGGCCATTCGCTTCGTGCACCAGTTCTGGATTGGTCGGATCGTTGGTTAACAAGGCACTCAGATCCGCACCGTCCAAGTGCTTTTCGGCAGGCCGTTCGATTCCAGCCAGCGCCAAAATGGTCGGGTAAAAATCGAGTCCATTGACCAACACATCAGACTGCACATCAGCGACAATCCCCGGGCCGCGAACAATCAACGGCACACGCGTGCCGCCTTCCATCGCGGAGATTTTGCCGCGGGCAAGCGGAAAGTTGTCGGTAATAATCTCGCCCGGATGCCGCTCCATGCCGCCATTATCCGAGGTGAAAATCAAATAAGTATTTTCGCGCAAGCTATGTCCCGGCCAGCGGGGATCCTCGGTCACATCGAGATACTTAAGCAGACGGCCGACATAGTAGTCCAACTCCTCGACCATCGCACAATAAAATGGGTTGGATTGCCCCTCACCTGTCCACTCAGCAGGATTTTCCGGCAGTTCGACGCCGAGTTTCTTAACATACTTCTGCAGCAACGCTTCGCTTCGCGTATGGATCGGCGTATGCACCAGCCAAGTCGCATAATAGAGGAAGAACGGTTGATCCGCGTGCTCCGCGATGAACTGCATGGCGTCTTCACTGTTCTGATGATAAGGGAAACCATTCTCATCCAACCGGTAAGGATCGCCCTCCTCGGCCGTAGCAAAGCCTGTCATGCGATGTGGGCGCATCCGTGCCGTGGTGCCGAGGTTGTGCCGTGTCCAATCAAAGCCCTGATCCTCGGGCTGCGGATACGCATTATGATTAATCGCCATATGCCACTTTCCGCAATGCCCGGTCGCATAGCCATTCTGCTGCAGCACACGCGCCAGCGTCAGTTCGCCCTCTGGCATGCGTCCGCTATACCAAGGTGGCATCATACGGTGCAGCTCCTTGTTATACGGAGTCGGTGGCCCACCGCCCACAACGTGTGTCTTCTGCGCACGCGCCGGATGGTTGCCACTCATAATCGCACATCGCGTCGGGGCACACGTCGGCGCCGGCGAATACGCCTGCCAAAACAGCACGCCCTCTTTGGCCAGCGCATCGATATTAGGCGTCTCCATCGGCGAGGGCTCGTCGATGTCGTAGCATTTCACATCTTGCCAGCCAAGGTCATCGGTCAGCAGCAAAATTACATTTGGCTGCGCAGGCCGCGACGCCTCAGTCGCAGCACACAACGGTGCAGACAAAGCAGCCGTAGCCAACACAACACAGATTATAGCAAATTTAGAGCAATTCATCGCTATTACTGAACCACCTCAGATCGCAACCGCAAGCAGTATGTTAAAACTAACAATAGCACTATTTAAAAAGAACGCAGGCCGATCAACTAGCGTTTATTCACAAATGCCTTCCCTGCCTCAGCCAACTCTAATTCGCGGTGAAGCCAATCACTCGCAACGCCGTGCCACCAGGCTGAATACGTCCTGCCCGATTCTCCAAAATCTCCAATTCGAGAGTATGTTCACCTGCTGGCAACTCATTGAAAAACATTACAGTCATGGGATAGTTGAAGCCACTGAAACGATGCAGCGTATCGATCTCTTTGCTGTGCTGGCCATCCACTGTGCAGCGGATGATGGCCGAATCTTTTCCTGCCAGTAGATAGGCGCCAATCGCTGTACCGCTAAACTCAATCGTCAGCTTGGCGTGCGCCGCAGCGCTATAAATCATCGGCATCTGCTTGAATCTAGCTCGCACGGCGCCGCTTTTTGACTGTTTCCAGTTTGGTACACCCACCTGCCAATTGGCGTCTGTTTTAATATCGGCAAACGGCAGAAAACGCCCGTTGACGTAGCTGTTGCTATCAATCGCTGCGACTACTGGATGTGCCTGCGGCTTGGCATTAGACGGTAGTGGCTGCGACCATTCGTTGAGCAGGGCATTCGCGATCATGGTCGCACACATGGTGTTACCGTAGTCGTTGGGATGCACACCACCGAATTGCTGCCAATCCATTTTTTCAGCTGTTATGAGATCCGCCAACTCCTGCGCCAAATGATTGACTGATACACCGTAGTGTTGCGCCACCTTACTGTGTGCGGCCACCGATGGCGGCGTCTGCCCCTTTTGTAACTTACCGAGGATATTCGGATTCACAAAATGAGTCATTACAATGTCGACCTTGGGGTTATACTGCCGCGCCTGGGCAATGATGCCCTCCATGCCACGCAGTGCCCCACTAGCATCCTGATACGCGTCTTGATCGTCATTCACGGCGAACTCGACAAACAACATATCCAGCGGACCTTGGCTCAACACGTCTCGCTGTAAACGAAAGGCACCCGTGTCTGAACAGGTCGAGCTGATGCCTGCCTGGGTAAAGGTGAATACTGTATCCGGAAAGCGGTTACGCAACATAGCGCAGACTTTGGGGCGATAGCCATTCATCTCGGTAATCGAACCACCAATAAAGGCGACATGGCCGCGCTTGTTCTGTTCGAATTGAATGCGGCTATTGTTGAAATTACCGCGTAAGGTAAAGTTGTCGTCACTGACAATTTCCTCGGCACTGAGCGCTGCCTTGCCGCCACTGTGGCGCAGCACAAAATCAACAATTGGTTGCGGGTCTTTCAAGGAGTGCGGATGGTGGCCGACGCTCGGCTTATGGATCACTTCGAAAGTGCCACCCAACTTTTTGTAGCGCGCTTCAGCGATGGCGGTATTTTCTGCCACTGGCACGACCTCGTCCACATCGCCAACGACATGCAGTATTGGGATACCAGCCTTGGCAATGGCAGTCAGATTATCCAGTGGATTGCCTTGATAGGCCATCGCCTGACTCTCGGTCATTTTATATTGCTTGAGGCAGTTTTTCCAGTCGTTCGGACTGCCGACACCACTGCCCTTACCACCGGGCCAGCTCTTGAAATCCATCACCGGCGCATCGGCATAGATTGCCGCCACTTTCTCAGGATTGGCCGCCGCCCAGTTGTAAACTATCAACCCGCCCCGCGACATGCCTTCCAACACTGCACGGTCGGCGAAAAGGTGCTCAAAGCGTAAATAATCATAAAAATCATCCCAGCGTTTAAGTGCTGCTGGACTACCTAAGAGACCAGTCACTTTACAATAAACGACGTGATAGCCTTGCTCCAGCATCGCGATGTCAAACTGCGGTTGATGGCCCCAGAAAACCGCGCGCCACACCCATGGCTTGCCGTCGGCGACCTGCTTCGGCACCACGACCCGGTTGCCACCATTCACATACATGTCGAAGCCATGCCACTGCTGCAGTTGCCCCGGAAACGGACCTTCATGAGGCGCGGCAGTCTGCTTGACGCCATTCTTCGAAATCTCGACGACTTCGGCAGTCGACATATTTTCGAGCGCAAACACAACCTGCCGATCCGCATCCAGAATCTTGAGCGTAAACGGATCTAAACGCACGCCATCGCCTCCAGTACGATTAAAGACTTTTATTGTATCAATCTTATGGATACTGCCCAGATTGACTTCCCACCAGGGGTTTGCTTCGGTGGCAGTGTGCGTGACCGATCCCTTCGTGTAGTCGCCGTCGGTCTTGCCATCGACCGCCAGAGCAGGCACACCTCCAAAGACAGCCGAGCTTGCAGATGCAGCTCGATTGAGCGCGATATTTTGCCCCCCCGCAGTGACCTGCACCTCCGCCAACGACAGAATGCGTTCCATGCCGGGTAATTCGATGCGGACGATTTGCCCCTTGGTTGCAGACAACGCCACAGCCTTTGTCGGTGTTGCGACCGCAGGTTTCGCTGTGGCCTTAGCCGCCTCGGGATAGTAGAATTGATGGCCAGCTAAACGAACGCTCTTGTCGTTCAATCCGAATGCATTCCGGTTCGCAGCACTGACGGGGATTGGCGCAATGCTCAGGTCCGCATGCTTCAATGCCACCGGTGTAAAGGTGGCCGTATCGCCTGCCTTTAGAGCCACCTGATAGAAGCCATCCGCGGTCTTTTCAACCACGCCGCGTTTCGCCTGCTTGCCATTGATGGTTATGATCGGCTTCGAGATATCGGTCTGCACCTGACAGGGCGAGCCGATCAGGCTTTGCACGCTGACAAACTGGGTGACGCCACCCTTCTTCTTGGCGCTGACCAAAAACGCTCCCTCGGTGCGCAGTTGATGAAACGCCACATCTGACCATGCCTTCGGTGAGCCGTTAAACACGCGAATTTTGCCGCCCCAACTCTGTAGCAGCATATCGTGCACACTGCTGGCAAACGACAGCGGTGTTTCGATCACTGGGTTGCCTTCGGCATACATTGTGGTCGGAGAAATGTTCTTATGATTGATCAGGAAATCCAGATAATAGGCGGCCTTTTCAGTCGCGCCCAGTCGTGCATACATAGACGCTGCACCGGTCGCGGTGTAGCCCGTAACTGCCATCGCCTGGTCTTTTTGCACCCCGTAAATACTCACATCCAACCAGTGGTCGAGCGAGGTGCGCAGCATCTGTGCATCTGCTGGATTCTCCGGCGTGATCTCCGACAAGGGAAAGAACGGCAGCAAGTGCGAATAGTGCCGATGCGGCTTCTCAAAGGGGATCGTCTTTCCAATTCGCAGACCGTTTCCATCGACCTGATACTCCACCAGATGGTCGAGTATGTTCTGCCACTCGGCTGCTAGCGGATCGTTCAATTTGTGTTCGGCATTGATATCGAGCAAGGTGCCGCAGGCCCATCGCAATAGGCCGATGGTGAAGTTAACGTCCTGACCGTGTCCGCTGGGATATTCGGGCGACCAACTCATCTTAATATGGATCTTGCCGTCGTCCGACTGCACGGGGTTTTCCCGCAGATAATTTAGGTAGCCGTTAACGTTTTTACGCAGCAACGGAAACAGTCCGTCGCGCATACGTTCACGATCGCCCGCGTATTCGCAATGCAACCAGTAGTTATGTAACACCCACGCCAACATGTCTGGCGTTTTCGCATTATCAAACGACAGACAGTCCTGCGGAAACAGCGCACCTAGCGCCATGCTGTCTTGCCAACGCTCCGGCACATTCTTGCTCAAGTTAAACGCATACTTATCCAGATTATTGACCAACGATTCGCCGACCGACATACGGTTGGCGGTCAGGTGCGTCCAATAGATCAGCTGCACGTTCAAATCGCCCCACACCATTGGCCAGAAAGTGTAGTGATACCACGGCCCCATCACATCGAGAATCGGGCCGTCCTGACTCATCGCCGAGCCCAACTTGTACATTTGAATCCAATAAAAGGCTTCCTTCTCAGCATCGTTAATGGTCAGGAAACTTTGCGGATAATAGTCATGCCACCACTGGCGATGACTGGCAACAAACTCCCCCGCCTGCAGTGATTTTTTTGCCTGATTCAAATTGGTCTGCACCGTCGCTAAACTGTTTCTCTCAGGGAAGCTGTGATGCACGCTCGCGAGCAACACCTGCTTACCGCCAGCATCACCCAATGTTTCCCAACCAGTGGTCGTTTCCCCACGATGCGCATGCAGCGCTTGCAGGCAGAAATTAATGCCATCGATTTTACTCAACACGGGCTCTGGTGGCAGCGGATACGGCGCGGTACGCATCGCATCCCAAGTTCCGCCCTTTGGTCCGCCGCCGCGTTCCAAGGTATTACGCACCGATGATTTTGCCTGCTCAGGATGCCAAGAAATTTGAATCGACTCCCCTGCCGAAGCGTCTGTTTCAAAGTAGATCACATCGCTGGTTCGCTGCGTCAAGCCACGTACCTGATACGAGCCCTTGGTGGTCTTAATGGTTCCCACAAGTTCTGCATTCCAGAGGTCTAAGCGTAAATCCACCTCGGTGATATCGCCCTGCGAAGTCACATTGAAATGACCGAGTGGTAGACGGCAGCGGTAAATCCATAAATGCTGCGCACCCTCGTGCGGCAGGCGATGGTCGTAGTAATCATGCCGCCCTGTAAAGATTGAGATCACATTCTTCGCCGAGCCCTTTGCCTGATAAAAGGTGAAGCCCACAGTACCATTCCCGGTGTAGGGCGCCACTTCCCAGCGATTGGGGATTCGGTCCCACATCATGTCGTGGTTGCCCAGGAAGGCTTTATAATCGATCTCCTGACGAGGAGTGGCATCCACACAGACCGGCGCAGCAACCAACCCTAGGGTCATCGTCGATAGAAACAGATTTAATACTTTATATTTCATAGCTTACGAGATAGAACGACACGATACACTTTCTGACAATTATTTAATGGTCGTATAGTATCAAAGATCCAACGACCATCATCAGTGATCAGCACTAAACCAGTGGTATCGACATCCAAGCGCCCTGCCACATACAATTCTGAGACCTTCTCGATCTGCAAGGAATTAAAGAGCGACGGATAGCCTTCATCGACATTCGAGCAAGTCGTGCCCAAGGATTTATGCATCAGCAGGTAACGAAATTCCCGAGCCTGCAAGCATTCGCCATTGAGCGTGATCGTATTATTCTCATGCACCTGTATAGCCTCATTCATGACCGCTGCACCATTGACCCTAAGCTGGCCAGCATGTATCAATTGAATAGCCTCGTCCTTGCTGTATTCGGTGCTTTTACTAACAAATTTATCTAGGCGCATGAGACGCTCATTAAGTTCAACAGCCACCGAAGGGGTCAACGCAAAGCGTGCAGATCGTCTGCTTTCCGCCAACTCAGGACTTGCCAGCTAGCTAGCCCTACGGCGGACAAAGCGGCAAGAGCACTGCTTCGACTGCTCGATTGATCGGGATGGTTGGGTCACAAGAAGGCACAAGAAACCACAAGAAATCGAACCATCTAAAAGTCAGCCTTTGTATAATTTTTGTGGTTATAAAGATTAGCTAGAATCTCTCCGCCACAGCCTTCGGTTAGATCTGGGTGGTGAACTCGTTTTTGAATTCTTAGCCTGTCGCAGCGTCGAACCACAATCTAAGGCACCTTCCCTTGCCGAAGAGGCGCCCCACATTCAGTATTAATAAGCTAACTATATAAGGAAAAAGAATATCTATAAAGATATGCCCTGACGAAAAGTCCTAGTATCCCGCAAAATACAAATTCAAGGTTTACAAAAAGATGTTAGTATTCAACAACTATGCCACAATTTTGAGAAACCAATCGATGCACCTCATGTCCCAAGCACCCAGCCCACTTAAATCTACCGCGATCATCGCTGCTCTTCTCTCGATCGCATTGACCCTGCACGCCCAAGATGCCGACTTTATGCACAGCACTGTGAAACAAGCCACCACGCTCGATACTCTTCCTGTGATTCAAGACTGGCAACACCCAGCCAACGGCGTCTGGAGTGCCAGCATTGGCGACATGGCCAACGAACTACGCTATACCGATCTAGCGGCCGAGCCCCCGCGTATCGGCCGTTTGAATACGCTCGGCGATCCAGATTTCCCATTCGAAGCCGATTCGATTCGCTACTCCATCAACCCCGATGGCCGCATCATGGTGCGCATCCCCTGCGGCCCAGATGAAAAACTCTACGGCTACGGTCTACAGCTCGATAAGGTTAATCAGACCAGCCGTGTGCTGGAGCTGAACATGGATCATTGGGGGCAAGGCGGCGGCCGCACCCATGCACCAGTGCCGTTCTATGTTTCTTCTAAAGGCTACGGCGTATTCTTCAACACCGCGCGCTTTCTTAAAGTTTACAATCAGATCAGCAATCGCAAAGACGCCAGCCAGCGCCCCCCCGAAGTCGACCGCAATCCGCCCGAGGATGAAGTCGCCAGCCAGCCTGGCCCGTGGCAGGCCAACCCGATGGGCGACTCCGTGGAGGCAGCGATCAGTGGCAACGGCCTCGAGCTGATGGTGTTTGCTGGCGACTCGATGCTGGAAGTGGTGCAACGCTACAATCTCTACTCTGGCGGCGGCGCATTGCCACCACTCTGGGGCCTCGGTTTCTGGCACCGTGTGCACGCGCACCATAATGCACAGCAAGTCGAAGCCGAAGTGGCCGAATATACCGAGCATCAATTTCCGCTGGATGTGATTGGCCTCGAACCTGGCTGGATGACGAAGTCCTACCCCTGCACGTTTGAGTGGCAGACCAAGCGCTTCCCCGATCCGCAAGCCTTCACGCAGGGACTACTCAAGCAAGGCATTCGTCTCAATCTCTGGGAAAACCCTTACCTCTCCCAACACGCAAAACTCTACGAGGACATGTATCCACTGTCTGGCTCGCATACGGTTTGGCTCGGCATCGTACCCGACTATACACTGCCCGCCGCGCGCCACTTGCTGGCAGCGCAACACAAGGCCGACCATTTCGACATCGGCATCAGCGGTTACAAGATGGACGAAGTCGATGGCTACGACCGCTGGCTGTGGCCTGATCATGCCACTTTCCCGTCCGGTAATTCCGCCGAGGCACTACGCCAAACCTACGGCATGCTACTGCAGAAGCTACTTTACCAAGATCTGTTTAAAGCCAACAACCAACGCACCTACAGTCTGGTGCGCGCCAGCAACGGTGCCGCCTCTGGCTACCCCTTCGTCATTTACTCGGATTCTTACGATCACGCGCAATACATCACTGGTCTCTCCACCGCCAGTCTCTGCGGCATTCTGTGGACGCCCGAAATCCGCAGCGCAGGCAGCGCCCGTGAATGGCTCAACCGTATGCAGACCGTCTGCTTCTCACCAATGGCAAATCTGAACGCCTGGGCCTCTGGCGTAAAGCCATGGGACTTCCCCGAAGTCACGGACGCGGTGCGCGATGTGATCGAGCTCCGCATGCGCCTACTGCCCTACTTCTATTCCGCCTTTGCTGCGTATAATCGCGACGGCATCCCACCCGTGCGTGCGATGATCCTCGAAGGTGACTTTGAAGCAGGCGACCAAACGATCATCGCAGGTGAACTCGACAGCGAAACCAATCCTTATGCGACCGGCGAGATCATTGAGAAGAACGATCAATTCATGTTCGGCCCGAGCATCATGGTGGCGCCCTTCTATCAAGAACACGCCACCGAACGTAGCGTGCAACTGCCTGCCGGTAACTGGTATGATTTCTACACTGGCGTACTGGCGGGCAACAACTGCATGATCACAGTCACCGCAGCCGAGCTACAGGATCGCACCCCACTGTTCGTCAAACAAGGCGCAGTTATCCCGATGTTCGCCGAAGCGCCGCTCAATAGCACCGCCGCCAAAGGCCAAGACATGATCGTGCGCCACTACGGTAACACAGCCGGCAGCTGCGAACTCTACGAAGACGACGCCACGACTTTCGACTACCAAAGCGGTGCCTCACGCATCCGCACATTGTCCGTCGATGCCGATGGCGCGCTCGACGTCAAAATCGAAGGCAACGGCCCAGCCCTGTTTGGCGAAATTCTGAACGTCGAACAAATGACGAAGTAGACGGAAGTTTCCAGCACACGCTTTGCCACGTCATTTAATTAGATACAAAAATAAAAATGGCACGGCGACGATCTCTTCGGTGATCCAGCGCGCTGACGCACCATTATCGATCACGATGCCGAATGGCAGCCCGTGCTCTTTGACGAAATCTTTGATTGCCCGAACCTTTCCCGGCGACGCGGACTGGTTGTAGTTAATCTCGATTGGTTGATCAATGAACTAGACGAAAGGTCGCTATCAAAGACTGGCGTGTACACTGCAATGAACGCCGCATTCACAGCGGCATCGATTAGCAATCACCGGCAGAGGTATTCTTTGTAAAGACATCCTGAACAATTAATCACAACATGCACCAACACTATCAGACTAACATTTAGACTGGTCCAGCTTTGGGGGTCTTCTCACCAAGAAGAAGGTTTTGGCACGCTGCGGCATGCCAACCGCGGACAACTCCGCGATGGCGATCCCCCCCCCGCATGATCGAATCAACCCAAGTCAACCAAATAACATGCCTACCATCGGGTAAAGACCCGATGGTATAAATACTTTTTTTATGCTATATTATATAGTTCCTTGATGGTTTTTAGCAAAATCCCCTACAAATATCTACGATACTCCCCTTAAATCTACGATATTCTCCCAAAATTCTTTTCCTGTAATGACTCCGACAACCACCATTCACCCGACTGCAAACGCTTTGGACCAAACCAAATCCAGCGGCGTGCAGCGCGGGGTTGTTATGCCGGTTGCGCTGACCTTACTCACCATCTTTTCAGCTGGGACCGCACAGGCGGTTGACTACACCTGGGACCCTACCAGTAGCGACAGTGCAACCACCGAAGGTGCCGGCAATTGGGATACCACGACCACCAACTGGACCACCGACGTGGGAGCCACCAATGAGGTTGGTGGAACTGGCAGCGATCCATTTAATGAAGACCTGATCTTCGGCGGCGGCACCTTGGGCACAGCCGGCACTGTCACCCTCACCGAAACTGGTAATGATTACGGCTCCATCGAGTTTTTAGCTACCAATGCGGGCACTTACACCATCGACTTGAATGGCAATGAAGTGGAGCTTAAACGGTCCGGGAACACATTCCTGATTGGCGAGGATGCCACCATCACAGACATCGCGGGGGGAGGAACATTGACGCTAGCAGGTAGTAGGCAATTCAACTTCACCGACAGCAGCAAGACCCTGTCTATCAGTGCCGTGATCGCAGGCGGAGGGGGGACGTATTCAGTGGGCACCGGCGGCACGCTCGACCTCTCAGGGGTCAACACCTTCACTTCAGCTCTCACACTAAGCAATCAGTCCCAGCTGGTCATCAGTGGTGCCGGTCAGCTTGGCAGCGGCTCCTACGCCGGCAACATCACGATGAACCAAGGCACGGACTTCACCTACGCCAGTTCCGCCGACCAGACCTTGAGCGGCATCATCAGCGACGACGGAACCGGCAACGGAAGTAACGATGTAAACGTGAGCGGCAGTGGCACGTTGACCCTCACCGGCACCAACACCTACACCGGCCGCACCAACATCAGCACCACGCTTGAAATCCAGAACAGCGAAGCCCTGGGAACCGGCCTGGTCGTTTTAACCGGGGGCGGTGAGCTACAGTTCGGAGCTGACGCGCTGGATCTTTCCGAGGACGTGCTAGTCCAGAACAGCGGCGACAACAGGACGATCCGTCTCGACCTTGCCGGCACCAACACCGGCACACTCTCCGGCCAGCTGGACATACGCCGTAACGGTGCCCAACTGTTCGACATCGATGTTGGCGCTGACGATACCCTTTCGGTGACCAGTGTAATCATCGGCGCCGGCAGCGCGGGCCTCACCAAGGAAGGTGACGGCACCCTGATTATCGAGGCGAACTCGACGTATACAGGCGCTACCACGGTCAACGGCGGCACCTTGGAAATATCCGCAACGGCCGGATCTAATAATCCCGATTCTTCCAGCTACCAGATCAACAACGGGTCCACTTTGTTTCTCAATGAGACAACAGCAAATAACTTAATATTGGGCGTTGGTGTAGGCGATATCACATTCGGTAGCAGTGATCCCGGCGGCACCCTCCAACTGTTCGGCAATACCATCTTTCGTAATCAAACCATCACGACCACTGGCGGAGCAAAGAACTTCATCACTGGCTCTGTGTTCAATTTGCAGAATAGTAGAAGTATCATCTTCGACACTGCTGTAGGCACGGATGTAGACGGCATCGACCTCGAGGTCTCGGCTACAATTAGCAACGGGGATATCATTAAGGACGGTGTCGGCACTGTGTCCATTACCAATAGCGCAAATAACTTGGGGGTAGTATCTGACACACCCAACACGGTCACCATCAACGCCGGCACGCTTGAGGTCGGGGGTGCGGGTAGGCTGCAGAGTGGTTCTTACGCGGGAGCGATCACCAACGCCGGGATTTTCAAATATAACAGTACGAATGACCAGACCCTCAGTGGCGTGATCAGTGGTAGTGGCGCGCTGACAAAGGATAATACCAGCACATTGACGATGACCGGTGCGAACACCTATAGCGGCGCTACCAACATCAACGCCGGTATCCTGCGGGCTGATGTAGCGGACGTAGCTGCTACCGGAGCTCTCGGCAACGGCGGTGACATCACCTTCACTGGCGGCACCCTCCAATACACCGCCAACAGCGCGGGCAGCGACTACAGTACTCGCATCAAGAGCAGCACCAGCGCGATGACCTTCGATACCAATGGACAGAACGTCACCTTCGCCACCAAATTTGCCAATACCAACACCGGCGGCCTGACCAAGCTCGGAGCGGGAGAGCTGTCAGTGGTATTGGACAGCTCTAGCTATACCGGCCTCACCAAGGTCGACGGGGGAACTCTGGTGCTGGGCAACAACACAGTAAATAATACAAACACTTCAAGCTCGGGCTTTGAAATCAACAACGGCTCAACGCTGCAATTTGAACGGGGGGATCTGGGGATCCTGATCGGTGGAAAAACTTTCACATTCGACAGCAATGGAGGAGGTGCCTTGGAGGTCAATGGATCAGCGCTTCTCTGGCGTGATAACACGATCGTGACCTCCGGAGGTTTCCAAAATACGTTTAGCGGCACTGCTGGCGTTAACGTTCAGAACAATCTAAATAATGCGGCCACCCAGGCGAGGGCGCTGACTTTCGATGTTGCGGATGGTTCGGACGAGGTTGATCTTCTGGTATCAACTAATGTAGCTAATGCGAAATTAATCAAGAATGGCGCAGGTACTGTGGCTCTGACCAGCTCGGCCAACGAGTTGACTCTAGCATCCCAGACAGTCACGATCAATGCTGGCACGCTTGAGATCGGCGGTGCGGGTCGTCTGAATGTGGGTAATTACTCGCAAGCTATTACCAACGACGGCACCTTTAAATACAACAGCAGCGCCGACCAGACCCTCAGTGGCGTGATCAGCGGTAGTGGCGCGCTGACACAGAGCGGCGCCGGCACCTTGACCCTTTCTGGAGCGAACACCTACACGGGCGCAACCACCGTCAGTGCCGGCATCTTATTAATTAACAACACCACTGGCTCGGGTACTGGCACCGGCGCAGTCACTGTCGCCTCTGGTGCGAGCCTCGGTGGTAGCGGTACGATCAGCGGCGCCACAACCATCCAGTCTGGTGGTTTTCTGGCGCCTGGTAACAGCCCTGGCATCTTGACCTTTAGCGACGACCTGACACTGGCCTCGGGTTCGTTTACCAATATGGAAATCACCGGCAGCACACGTGGCACCGACTATGACGGTATTGATGTGGACGGTGCATTGACCTACGGCGGCACGCTGACCTTGACATCGAATACCTTGATCGGGGTCGGTGAATATAACCTGTTCGACTTTACCAGTGAAAGCGGTGATTTTTCATCAATCACATTGAGCGGAACTGCCTACGCCAATAACACATTTACTCAAGACGGGGATGTTTGGGACGCGATTGTTGATAATCAGACCTATACTTACTCGCAGGTCACCGGCAATTTAGTCGTGGCTACGGCCGCAGTACCGGAGCCAGAAACTTTCGCGCTGTTGGGTGGCTTGTTGGCACTCACGTATGTGCTCGGTCGCCGGCGGCGTCGTTAAGCAGCTTGAACTTGGTGCCCTGCAGCGCTACGCTGCTTTATTTTAATCGTATACTTGTCGACTGGTTTTAGCTCTCGTACGCGAGGCGTTCATCGCTAGTCTATGGCTAATCGGTTGACTTTCTTAGCCCGCATTGGGTTTTAACTTTTTTATTCTGTATGGCTGATCATGTCGGAAGCGGTTGGGTAATGATCCTGGGGCATCCCGTGGAGAAACGCACGGTGAAGCTTATTTCGTTGGTGAGTCTCGTCTGCGTGTGTGGCGCGGCGGGCCTGTATTATATATCTGATCAGTATGCAGATGAAGCCAAAGCACTCGAACTGCTGGCGGCTAACGAGCTGTCGCAGTCAAAGTCAGTCAAAGCGATCGGCCGATTTGGAGAGATACCGAGCAGGCATACTACAGCAGTCGATATTGACCTAGCGGCTGAAGAGCTGTCGCAAACTGAGCCAGTCAAAGTGTTCGATCCATTACGAGAGCTACTGATCAAGCATATCGCAGCTGTCGGCTATGCTGACCTGCCAGCTTTTCTGATCCGCGGCGAGTATCATCAGCAAGGGCTTGCGGAACTGCCCTTCATGCTGATGGGTCGTGCTCCGGGGCTGTATCGACAGTCCTTGGAGCTCGGCGTGCGCAAGATCGATTCGGGCTATGCGCAGGGTGCGATCTGGAGCAATGCCCAGCAGATCCTGCCCACCGTCGGCGACTCGCGGCTAGCACGGGAAAATCGGCTCTTTTTGCTGCTGCAATTATCGATTCCCGCCTTGGCCTGGTTGGACCTCAAACAACCGTTGCAGGAGCACTTCGATTTGCTGCCGGCTACGGTGTGGCAACAGCAGCCGGTTGCAGTCATCCGCAATCGCTCGCATGAGGCACCCATCCTCCATTATATTGATCTCGACACTGCACTGGAAGTCGGCCGTAGCTCCACCGTTAGCGCGGCGGACGGCAGCGAGCATCTGCTCGAATTAATTTTTGCCGCGCCTAACCCGGAGCAGCCTATTGCATTTCCAAGTGGCTATGAATGCCGGCTCGACGGCAACAAAGTCAACTCAGTCACATTTAGCAAATACGAGTTTGATAAGTGGTTGCCGGATGTGCTGTTTGAGCCCAAGCAGGACCCCGCGCTGCTCAAGTAGCGCATACCCCGCCAGCTGATCGCTGCGCTACGGCGAATCTCAGCGATGCGTGCCGACATTTCAGCGGGCTGGGCGCTAGAGCGGCGTGGTCCGAGTGGCATACCCTTATCGCGGACTGCGACTGCCCCACAACCCTGCGCTCGCGCGCTCCTACTTGCCTCCCTACGCTCTCGCGCCTTGTCCCTCGCCCTGCTCTCACCCTGCCCCTCGCCCTGCTCTCACCCTGTCCCTCGCCCTGCTATCCACCCTGCCCCGCGCCCTCCTTGCTAAACATTGCCCAGCTGTGGCTTAGCTGCCGTGCCCTGCTCTCCCACCGCGCCCTGCCAGTACGCCCTCCAAGCCAAGCAGCAAACCGCGCACAAAAAAGGACCACACTCCCTAAAGTGTGGCCCTTAATTTTAGTGAATTCTATAAATAGAACTCAAAGTTTACAACTTACGGCCCAGTCACCACGTTCAAGCGAATGAACTGTTCAGTGCCAGCAAGTGGCACCTTGACTGTCACCACATCGGGATCAGCGCTGGTAT
>ENA-OQVM01003321-OQVM01003321.1-marine-metagenome-genome-assembly--contig:-NODE-3321-length-17594-cov-4.305874_pt1 | contig 17594 bp, 17 predicted proteins | sample MGYA00237776_ERZ505498 | MGnify/ENA primary metagenome ERZ505498 (study PRJEB26159, sample SAMN06265151) | marine metagenome | isolation source: Helgoland LTER site | place: Germany:Helgoland, sampling... | reverse complement strand
TGTTTCTTCTTTACGCAGTCGGTAATCATCGACCACAGCTTTAAAGGTATAAGACTCAGCCATTAGCTGTTCCTTTGCTTGAAGTCTGTAGCGTTGAATTATCTGACTAAGACGCTTTGCCTTCGGTGACTTTATATCTATATACAAAGGGTCACCCAAGGTATTGTAGTCAGCAGAATCAATTTCATTAGCCAAAGCATCGTGAAGATTAATGCCGTACATGTCAGTTTGTTGTGACAGTATCTCCATGTACATTGCGTAAATAGAATCACCTGTATCTTCATCCTTCATCTTCTGAAAGTCAGCTTTAGGAATACCTAAGTTTTTGGCAGGTTCTCTAAATGACCCTGCTGTATCCTGACTCGTAGAAAGGCGTTCTATTTCTTCATCAACAAAAGTAGCGTTCTTAGTCGTTATCCTAAATGGTGACCAACGATAGTCAGCTTTCTCCAGTTCTCTTCCTAAGTAATCATACTTTTGTGGAAGTTCTTCTGAAAATCCTGGCAACCCCTTTTTGAGTTTATCCAATGTTGTGTAAGCAACCTTTTGGGACTCATCAGTGTTCATTTGTCTTAACACGTTGGGTGAAAATGATAGGGCAAAAGCACTTAAATAGTCCTCTGCGCCATCATCCTGATTGAACACTTTCAGTATCTCTTCAAAGGATTCAAAGTACGTTTTAGACAGTAGGTTGTTTACTAACGAATGGACTGCAAGATTCATGTACTCAGCTACGGCATCCTCGCCATACTTAGTCATGTCTTTTCTATAGCCATAATTAACATCAGCCACTATACCCATCAAAGTAGCGAAGGGTTCATACTTAGCATAAGAAACCCACTTGCCATTAGGCATCTTGATTGAATAAGGCTCATGGTCTTTTAACCATAAGGCTCTTACATCGTAGTCTTTTGGGCCAGCACCTGTTAATCCATCAGTGTCAGCAGCCATCCAAATTACACTAGCACCTGCTAAACCAATCATTTTACGAGCTTGTAGCTTGCGAAACTCCATTGGGTTTGTATGGCGGTTACGAACAATGTCAGCTTGCTGCTTGTTTAAATAGCCTAAGCCACCCGTAGGAACAAACTCCAGCCCGTGGTTAACAATTGCAAAAGGTGTACGTGGAAAAGGAAACGCTATGAAACGTCCTAGACCACCACTAGCATCTGCAAGGTTACCCACTGTTTTAGCGAAGATACCTGATTGCTCATTGGTGTAAGTCATGCGCCTTACATCTTCAAGGTAGTCCTTGTTTATTAACCTGCCATTTTTATCAAATGAACTGGCTATATAGTCTTCAACTGATTTCTTAAATTCAGGTGAACCATCCTTCAAGCCCTGTTGTGTTGCTTTAACCACACCATCTGCATAAGCCAAAGATTTTGAGCGCAGGAACTTTACCTGCTCGTCTAAGAACCTTAAAACATGATGTGGATAGTGAACTACACTGTAAGCCCTTTTTAGTAATGAACGCTTAGGAGCCGTTTTGCCTTTAGGTATTTTATCACCCGCAGTATTCTGGCCACCTACTTCCTCTCGTTTTACGTAAGGGTCGATTTTATGTTCACCAGAACGCAATGCTCTAAATGCTTCTCCAAGAGATTCAGTTAAGAACATCCTGTAACCAGAGTAAGTCGCCAGCGCACGTTTTCTCACTAATGAGTCAGCTTTTGTAGGTAAAGGATGCCCCAGTATTTCAACTAATGGCGTACCAATAAGGTTCGTGTAGTTAGACAGAGCAGCAGCGAGTAGTGTGGACATAGCTGACAGCATAGACGTAGAACGTATCTTGTTCAGTTCATCCATCGCCTTTCTAACAGCCTTGCGATTAACAGCAGTTCTTAGATTTCTAGCAGTTGGAATTTTGCCATCGGCTATAGCTTTTGTAACTCGGTCAGCAATTGCTTGAGCAGCTTTTGCTCCCTCACTAATATCTAGGTCAGACAGCAAATCTTTAATCGGTTTAACTGTAACTCTTCGGCTTCCTAATAGACGACTTGAACCAGCACTAAGTAGTGCATCCATTTTACCAACCTCATCAAGAAGTGCTGCTTTAGAAAGTAGCTCATGTTGTTCAATCGGTGTTATGTTCTTCTCCATTTGACGCTTTGTTAACTCAACAACTTCGTCAGCCAGAGTAGCCTGTAAATCACCCACAGAAATCATTCTAGCTTCTATGTCATTCAGCTTTTCGATGTCGTCTTTGGCTTCATCCAAGAATGCCTTCGCATTAAAGCCAGTATCCTCACGAAGTTTGTTCATGGTTTTAGTGGCATTAGTACGTGCTGCCTTTAGAGTCCGGACACCTTCTCGGTTACCATCATCTAAGACAAATCTTCGTTCTTTATATTCTTTGGCGCGTTCTTCTATGAGTTCCTTAACATCATCTGTTGTCTCAATACGATTGGTATTAACAGCAGGTTTCTTTGGGTCATAGTTTTTGGGTGGGTTGTAAGGCAATTCACCAGCGTCATCAAGAAGGTCTGTGAATGATAAATCAAAAGGTTCATCTGCATCATCAACAAGTTCATCCACCAGCTTTGGGGCATCAGGAATTACTTCACTAACGACTTCTTCAACAGTCTCTTCAACAACTTCTTCAACAACTTCATCAGCTTGATTAGGTGCATCAGGCGTTGTGTTGTTACGTCCAATGAACTTACTCAGACCCCATGTCAAACCACCAGCACCAAGAGCCGTTAAGACACCAGTGCCACCACTTAGTAAACGATTATTGTCTGAAAAGTCACCAGAGTTTTGGATAGCCTGTTGGAACTCAGAGTCAGCAACACCATAGGTAAAGCCCTCAGCAGCCGCAATAGACGTGGCTGTTTTAGTAGTGCTTTGACTAGCCAAGCCTTTTAGCATAGCAGCCGCACCAGCTTTCATGGGTATCTTAGATAGTGCGTTTAATACAAAACCAAAACCAAGATATGTGGTTGGGTCTGAAGCAACACCTTCAACAGCCCGTTCAACAGTCTTCAATGAAGTAGGTAACTGTTCGTACATGCTCATGCTACGAATCATTGCTTGTTGTTCTTCGTCTGACCAATCACTGATGTCAAAGGCAAGCTTACCTGTACGAACTAGGTTCCAGCGTATGCGGCCTATCTCATTAATAGCCTCTTTAACGATAGCATCAGTTTCTGGCATAGGCTGTTCTTGGCTATCAAGACGTGCCATTTCAGATTGAATTTCATCAAGTCCAACTGCTGGTTTTCCAAGGGCCATATTGCCTTGAAAACCCTCCAAGTATTCCTGTGACTTGCTCTTCATTTCAGGGCCATTAATGTAGCCTTTTTGAAATAAAGTCATCGCGTCTGCACGAAACTGCTCAGAGTTAAACATCGACTCTTCAGTGACTTCTTCAACAGTCGCAGGTTCTACATAAGTACCACTTTCGATTCCAAAAGGGTCACTGTATCCTGCCTCAGAAATAGCATCTGATGTTGTGGTCGCTCCGTTACCATCAAGATTAAATGGGTCTGCATAATCAACCATTAGAAGTCTCCTTTATGTGCTTCCATCCACACATGTGCGCCACCCCTTTCAAACTCATTTAAAATTTCAATAACTGGGCGAATGCCACCACCATATTTATCTGGGAACTTAATTTTTTCCATAGGGTTTGCGAAAAGCATGTCTGCAATTAGTGGTGACACTGTTGCCAGCTTTGCTTCGATTTCATCAATACTTGGGTTACTACCAAAGCCTCTGGTTTGGTTATTTTTAGCCCATTTTGTAGCTTGACGTATACCCTTATTACGAGCTGCTTCGTTTGCAATCTCGTCAGTATCAACGTCTGCAATTTTCTTTAATTCAACACCAAGGTTTTTCAGCATTCTAGTGACTTGAGTTTGGTTAGGGTCATCAGTGTTATCGTCATACCACTCAGTGACTGCTTGTCTAAAGCCTTCATCAAAAGCATTCTCTAAGTTAGCTGCGCGAGTTCGTGTAGCATTAGATTGGCTTGGGGAAACACCTACTATAGATTCAACAAATCGTGTCCTAGCAATGGTGACTTCTGGTTTCTGACCAAGAGGGGCCACCATTTTGGATTGTTGAACTTTTAGTAGCAGGTCAGGAACCTGACTTGGATGAATAAGACCTAGTGACGAATCTACAAGGATGTCATCAGTTGTAATACTTTTGGCAGGGTTATAAGTGTGCTTATAAATGTTACCCAATAATTCGTTAGAGTATTTTATTTGGTCTTGAGTAACTTGTTTGTTATGTAAGAGTAAGGCGTTTTTTTCAAAACTTTCCAGTGTGGATAGCTGACCTTCACTTCTAATGTAAGCACTTTTCAGTTCATCAGGGATTCCAGCACTAGGGTCTTTAATCAACAGCATTTGAATAGTGGTCGCTGTCTCTTGTCTTAACTCATCTTTAGCCCTTTCTTGCTGAACATACTCTCTTTCTTGTTGCCTATAAACTTCATCAGAACGAGTTTTAATCGCTCCTTCAATCAGGGTAATGCCATCAAGACGAGTGGGTTCTTTACCATTAGGGCCAGTTACATAGGGGTGTCTATTTAAAAGCTTTAGGACACCATCCCCACCCTTGGCAGCATAGTATGAAGCAAGGTCTTTAAACGACTGTTCACTGGCTGCTGATTTAGTCATACCACCAACACCAGACACAACTTCAATTTGGTCTTCCATTTGCAGAAAGGCAGTGTCTGGATTAATTTTACCGCTAACTAAATCTGCTGCAATGCCTCCAATACTCTCGGAAAACTCAACTTGTAGGCTGTCTCGTGTTCGTGCGTCAACGTACTGTCGATTCTGTGAACGTAAGTTGTGAGCAGCCTCAGCAAACACACCACTAGCACCAGCCATCATATAGCGGTCGCCACGTAAATCTTCAGTTACTTTGCCAAACCCATCTTTTAGGAATGATTCAAAATCACTACCAGTGTCATTGAAGCCAGCCTTTTGTTCCTGCCAATCGCTTTGCATTTTTGAAACTAATGCACTTGCATGGTTCTTACCCCGTATTTCAGAAAGGTATGCCATGAAAGCTGGAGATTCTTGAGCGTAAGCATCTTTGTTATGCAGGGCTTCGACATTATTAAAATCCATAGATTCTGTTAATGCAGCCTCTTGGGCTTCGATTTTAGCTTGTTCATTTAGCTTTTTATTTTGAGTTCCAGCAAGTCTCGCAAGACCCTCAGCTATACCAGAATTTGGTGCTTCTGGTCGGACATAGAAGTCCCCTGCTGAAGCCGCAGGGCGAAGTGCTGTCACCTCGATGCCAGTATTTGTCGCCATTTTAATTCCTTAAATATTAATCAAACTGACCATCACCTACTTCATAGTAAGCATTGCCAATTTCTAATCCCGTAGCTAATAAGCTTGGGCCACGTTTGCTACGCCCATCAGCTTGGACTCTCAAGCCCTCTAACTCATATTGAGTTTGCTGAAGTTTGTATTCATAGTTGGTATTGATGTTCTGCTTATTTCGGGCTTCCACCGCCCTTTTGTCACGCATGAGTCTTCCAACTATTGACCCACTAATACCTTCTACAGAAGCTTCGTAACTGGCTTGTGCCTCACGGGCTTTGATAGTGTCTTGGAAAAGTTTGTCAGAGGCTGCCGTACTGTCTTGTAGAGTTGCCATGTTTTTCTGCGAGATTTGCTGCATGTAGTTAGCACGAACAGCTTTGTTCTGTGCATCAGCAGCTTGTTGCTTTTCAATAAATTTTGCGCCTGATGAAGCGACTGCCAACATCATTGGGTTGCACATGTTATTTCACCTTTACAAATTCATAGAATGGTTCCTTGCCCACCCCAAAGTCAGGGATAAGTTGAATCATTGTGAAGCCCATCCATTGAAGCCATCGGATAGCTTTAGGATTCTCTGCATGGACATAATTAAATAGTAGGTCGTAGTCTGAATGAACTACTTCTAGCCACTCCCTACACTCTTTTTGAAGCTGCCTTGTGTGTTTGTAGATGCCCTTGCTGCCTAGCATCCAAGGCACTCCTGCAAAATCCTGGGGGGAAGATACGACACCAAACATAAGGATAGGCTCACCCACTTCATCAACAGCCACATAGGATGCATCTGAAGCGTTAAGTGACAGAGTTAAAGCTGTAACTGGCCCATACCCACAAGAGACTTTTAGTTCATGCTTATCAGCTTCTCTTAGACGTGGGCCTAACTTATTGCAATCATCAATGGTTGCTAATCTAACTAAAGCTACCATTTATATTCTTCCTGATTTAGTCGTGTAGTAACCTGTCCATTCTGCTGATTGAAACGCACTCGGATAGGGAGTGGAGTTGTTCACTGTAATAGACACTCGGTCATTCTTAGATAGGATTGGAAATTCAAATTCACCATCTGTAAGGGTTGCTGAACCTATGTTCATAATTCCAAGTGGTGGGCCATTGAAGCCGTAACTATGAGTGACACCTTGGGTATTAGTCGTGACTGAAAAGCTGCCTGTATTTTGGTACAAAAGCTTGAATTGCCTTAACTGTAAACGCCCAGATGTGTCTGTTAGCTGGCTGCCATTTGCTCCTGCACTTCTCTTGTATTGCGTTGAGAAGGTATAGGCCATCGTGTATGGATAACCCACAAAACTTTCACCATCTAATGTGATTGTGACTTGGTTAGCGGCTGGTGAAGAACCAGATGCCAGACCATCTAGGTATACCATTTTCCCTGTGGCTGTTACTTCAGGAGACTCTTGTAACTGCATTTTTTCAAGGATGATTGAAGTACCACGTTGGATGATAAAGAACGCTGTAGATTCAATGACAGACAGATTCAATATCCGGTTGGCGTGAGGAAACTCCCACTTAGACCAAGACATTTGTAATGCTGAACCATCGCGCCTGAGATACTTATAAACGTAACAAGTAGGCACAGTATGAACACCATCTGTTAAAACAAATATCATGTCTTCGTTAGTGTTTGAAACTAATGTCGTAGCCTCACCTTTTATATAACGAGGGACATTGAGGGTCGCATCAATAGCGATATTGCTCGAAGTATCTGCCTGTACGAAGAACTCTCGCACACCTGTGAAGCCTTCACGATTAGTGGCGAAGTACACATACTCACCAGCACCGACAGGCTCTGCTTGTAAACTTGATTCATATTCAGTCGTCTGATTTATGGACACAGTTGCTGGGGTCAATGAATCACCGGCACTCAGCATAAATTGAGTCTGGTCAGAGAACAGCAGAAGTGTCTCGTTAAATGGAATCGCATGGCGAAGTATTGATACTTTGGTGTGACTTACAGCCACATCAATAGGGTCAGTGTCTAAAACAGTGGTCACTGTTTCTGGATAGAAACTGAAGTAACTTCCAGAGCGACTAAAGATGACATTCTCATCTGCAATCACGCCTAATCGGTTGCGGTGGAAGAATATATCGTTAAGCTTTTTTCCTACAAAGGAAGGGTCACTTGCCGATATAGCATCACCGACAGAACGGCTAATCCAAGCGTTGGGAGAAAACGTGAATGTGCCATTAGCATTTCTCACAAGTTTCCACGGCATGGTAGCTGCATTTAATGTGGAGTCTGCGCCCTCTGCTATGGACTCTTTCCAGACACCTTCGGCAGTATCACCAGCTTCATATTCAACGTAGTAATTATCAGCTTCAGAAGTTTCTTCACCTACGACCTTCATCTTTGAGCCATTGAATGCACGTCTTGGCAAATCAGAGAATCTTTGTACTGAACCTTTAGAACCAATTAGCGCAGCGTTGCCAAAGGAATCCTCAGTACGCAGCGTAAAGTCATTACCATCTGTTCTCTGGATTCGGATAGCAGAACCATTGCGGGTGATGGTGTATACGGAACCTAAGTTACTAATTAACTGGCTAGTCAATTGTGTGGCAATGTTGTTAGTCTTTAGGTCAGCCTTGTCTGTAGCACTGGTGGTGTATGTAGCTCGCTGTACATTGTCTATGAAGACTTTATAGTCTTGGGCGTAGTTACCCTGCTTTACATGAACAATAGCTTCAGGATGGGCTGGTGTTGAGGTACTTGCTGTGACAGACGTGGATATTGATTTATTTAAAATGAAAGTAAAATCAGCAATAGTAACTGACTTAAAATCTGTAAAAGGGTTACCCGTAGCTAGGTAAGAATAGCCGGAGGGCGTACTTACAGAATATTCAGTGCCATCAAAACCAAACACTTTTAAAGAGGTGTTGTCTGCAATAACAATATAACGCTCAGTTACGTCACGATTGATAGTGTGTATAAAGAAATTACCATTGGCTGCGGCATTGGACACTAAGTTAGCTAAATACTGCGTGGGTGGCCTCTTGCGTAAACCACTGATAATAGAACTAAATGCATTCACCTGTTCTTCTGCTTGAGAATTTAAACGAACACTAGGGGCTTGCTGTGATACCCCATTAGCGAGGTTTGGTATTGAGCTACTTACAAGTGCCATGTCTTACCTCGTTAGGACTCGTGCCACATCAGAGTGACCCGTCAATATGTTGTAGTCAGCATTCTGGGATTCAATAAGACGCAATGAGGTCAATGCTTGATACTCGTCTTCACGATTCATAGTATGCAGTGAGTCAGAACCTAGTAGGCGGTCTTGGAGAATACGGGATGCCCGTAGGGTTATGTAGTTACGTGCTGCCTCTGGGATTTCCTCAAAGGCCAGTAATAGAATTAGGTCACATTTCACTGTTTCGGTGAATGTGTATGTATGGTTTTTGCGGTCATACGCCCGTGAACCACGTTGAATTAAATCGTATGAAGATGACTCATTTGTAGAGTCAACGGACATTAAATTTGTGGGTAAAGGTAGATTTCCGTCTAGGTCAGGAACCAACGGATAGTCATACTCAGAGTTGAAGAACCAACCTTCGACTTGGACTCCACGATTAACATTTTGTAATACACTAAGTGCAGCTAATGCATCGACTGAAGTCATGTTGACCAAGGTGTTCACAGGTGCTTCACCGATTGTATTGAGCATGGTATTGACTGCTTCAAGCTCAGTTGTAGGCGTTAGGGACATCGTAGTGAATCCTTAAAAAAAAGAAAAAAAGGGGAACCGAAGTTCCCCTAGTGTGTTTGCCTATGGCAATGCTAATTCAATAGCAGCTTCTGGACGCAATACGCCATGTCCCATTGCATACTTAGCAACGAACAATGTACCTTGACGACGGATGTCGTACTCAGACTCAAGGCCCAAGTCCATTAGCTTTACTGTAGCGACAGCAGACTTATGGAATACAACAGCCTTAGTCTTAGTAAAGTCAGCGTGGTAAGTGTTCTGCTCACCAGTAACAGTGCTTTGGTTACCCGTAGGTAAGTGGTTAGACTTAACAATGGTGATACCAGCAACACGCAATACCTTACCATCTGCATAAGCACCCTCACCGCCCCAATCCTTGTTAAGAACTGTGGTGTCTTGTGCTAGCTTGTAATAGATAGCTGGCGATACAACGGCATAGCGTTCATCTTCCGGAATATCGTCTCCATCCATCTGTTCAGCAGCGTCAAATAAAGCAGCTACGATGTTGGCAGAGGTAGTGAAGTTAGCCTTGGTGATTACAGTGCCGCCATTAGTACCAGTAATGGTTGCCGCACCACGCGCAGCTTGGACAACTACACGCAAGATGTTCTTGTCGTAGGTGTTAGCTAATACGTTACCTAACTCTTTGGTGTAGGTAGAGCGAACTTCATAATGTGCTTTCGCATCATCAATTGAGGCTATGAAAGCTGGTGCTACAAGCAAATCATCGACAGTGATAACCTTCTCTGCGTGTTTGATTGCACCGCCAGTAATTTCAGTACCTACAGCGTGGTAAGAAGCAGTCGCAGTACCCATAACTGGGAATGATGCAGACTTGCCGTTGGAGATTGTGCGAACAGAATGCAATGGAGCCATTACGTTCTTTTCTTCAAATTGTGTGATTACTTCTCCAGCGAATAGCTTGAGAAATAGTGCATTAGTATCGCCCGAACCATTGACTTGGCCGATGCGTGAAACAGTTGCGTTACTCATGTATATAGTCCTTAGAATAGGATTGAAGTTTCAAGTGATGTTCTCTTGAGGCTCCGGCCTTTCCGTGACTTCCACAGTGTTGTCCTCCGCAGAGGCAAAGTATTTGTCAGTGGTTTAGCTTTAAGCTTTGTAAGAGGTGGGTGTCTTAGATAACGCTGGAACGCGCTAACTTAGCTTCGACTGTCTTACGGAATGCAGGGTCAGTCTTGTATTTAGGGTCACGCATTGCTGCGGTAACCTGTGCCACGCTTTCAAATTTACTACCCGCATTTGCAGTAGTTTCTCCAGAGATTAAGGAAGGGTTACTTCCAGTATCTGCTTGGTATTGAGCGTGTAAACCGCGAACGGCTAATTGTATTTGTGCAGGGTCAGAGGTTCCCATGACGTTGTTGTACGCATTGACTTCAGCCTTATCAAGGTTGTTTGAAGCCCACTGCATCATGTTGCCATAGTTCTCTTCACCACCTACGCTACTGAACATGTCAGTGCGTAAGCTAGTGGCTAATGCTTCTTGCCCAGCGATGTATGAATCAACTACGTCACGGGGTATTCCCGATTTGTTGATGGCCTCGTAGGTTTCATCAGATAGCTGTCCATTACTGCCATACTCAAGTTGCATGGCATCAAAGTCTAAGCCTGCTTTTTCAGCGACTTCCTTTGCATCTTCGTTAGATGGAATTTCTGTAGGTGTCGATTCATCAGCTTTTGCCTCTGTATCTTTACCACCTGACATTTTCTTTTCTAGCGCAGCATAAGACTTAGCCATATCTTCTGGGGTCTTAAACTTTTCTGGTAACCACTCAGGCCGTTCATCCACTGTGGACTCTTGGTTGTCTGGGGTCTGGGGGGAATCACCTTCGGATTTAGCTACCATTGCATCAATATGCTCTTGGCTTTCTTCGCCTTCACCTTGGATGATATTTACAGAATCTACCATTATGTTTGTTCAGTTCCTTGTTGTGCTGTCATTTGCTCTTTCATAGCATCAAATGCTTGAGGGGCTAACTGTTGTCCAGTTTGCATCATCATTGCTTGCTGTTCTTCTTGTTGCATCTGTTCTTCAGATTTAATCAAGCCACCCATATCCATGCCTAGTGAAGTACCAACACGAGTGATGTAGTCACCTACGTTCATGTACTTCTGAATTGCTTCTGGGCCTAGAGGTTGAAGATGGTCTAGCATTGCAGCTAATTTGTTTAGGTCATGGCCTCGGCCTAAAGCCTCAAGTCCAGTGACGATTGTTGGGGATACAACACCCTTGGGTAACTGCGGTACTTTCTTCTGCTTTTGCATTTGTAGTAGTAGGCGGTTAACGAGGGGGAGTTGAAACTCTTGACTTAGAATAGAGTAGATACCACCAAGGGCATCTTCTAGCTCGGAAGCCATGTAGCGAATTTCTTCAGCAGTCACCCGTTCAGCATTGCGCTGGACTGATGAGTTCATTAAGAATGCAAAGGATAAACGCTCTTTGATTTCTTGTGCCGTTTGAAAAGCTATCTGCATGTCACCTGATTTTTGGACTTGCAGTGTGCTGACATCATTTGCATCGCCTTCTCGGATAGCCCCATTTGGAGCTTCTGCTAAGACTCTAGCTCGTGTTGTACCGTTGGGACGCACTAAGAATAAAACCTTAGCAGATGCCGCAGCAGCTTCAACAATGGATTGGGTCAAAGACTCAAGGGAGTTTAAGTCGCCTTGGTATTCTTCAACATACCCACGTCCGTATGACTCGCCATCAATCCGGCTAAGTCTAAGTGGAATCCAAGGGGATTTATCCAGTGGGTATGTGCCATCTGAATCAGGTACAGGAATGCCAGCCACTTCTTGTGCCACGTTCCATTTTCCGTCTCTACGAACTATGTGAGTAAATAAAGAAACTGGTTCATCATTGCTAGTATCTTCTGTATCAGATGACTCTAGCAGTTCTCTGATTTCTATAGGCAAAGCACTGGGTGACACATCTTCTTTAGTCACGATTTCTAGCGCATTACCCATTGGGTCGCGCTTTAGGACATACCTGTCCATGTGGAACACTCTCATGCCACCTTTATCGGGTTGGAAGAGAAGGACGTTGCCTGCAACTAACAGATGCTTTATGGCTTCAAATGCTGCAATCCGAGTTGAAGAAGATTCAATCTCAGACATTACAGCACGTTCAATTTTGGAGAGAGCTTCTTCAACTTCTGCTCTTGCACCTTCCTCTTGTGCTAACTCTTGTAACTTAAAATCGTCCACTGTTAAGCGGAAGAATGGCGAGTTAGGAGGTAGTAAGGCCAGCAACATTTTAGAAGATAAATTATTGACACCTCTCGCTCCAATTCCTTGGTACGGGGTGTATAACTTTGAATGTGCTGAATGACCATCTGGAGGAAGTAGGCTAGGTATAGTAAGTTCTGCTGCATCCCTAGCTCGGTCAAGGAAAGGTTGACGCTCAGACTCCAGACGCTCGTAGCGTTGGCGAATAACTGTCATATATATTTACTTCTTTGGAATGTTAATACCAGTAGGAGTAGTGCCACCTACTTGAGAATCAATCCTCAAGCTGGATGTACCTTTCTTCTTCTTGTTGGTCTGTGAACGCTTGTTGTCCACATCACCATTCTCACCAATGCGAGGTGCTGTTGGTGCAAGGTCTGCTGGTGGTGGACTTGGGGGTGCTGGCGTTGGGGCTGGTGTGGATGAGCCAAAACACATAGGTTTACTCCGTGTCGGGATTAGTTTGTACGTCAGTGACGTGTTCTAGGAAAGTAATCAGAGAATACATTCCTCGCATACTTTGAATTTCAATTTGTGATTGTTCTAAAGTTCTTTCATTGATTGGAAAGAACTCCCGAAGAGCCTTAGTTAGCTCCACAGATACTGGTGGGAACTTGTCAATAGTCATTTAGCTTCCTTATAATGCAATTATAATTACGTTTCAAAGGGGTTATATCTACCAACCCCATGAGCTTCCACTCATACCTGCGGCTGAATAATCAGTGACTCGCCCTTCAAAGAAGTTCTTAAATGAATCACCATTCAAGACCCAATCAAGCCAAGGCAATGGGTTTTCTTCAATGTTCCAATTAGGCTTTAAGCCAAGATTGGTTAAACGTCTATCTGCGATATAGCGTATATATTCTTTAACCTCTCCCGAACTGATGCCTTCCACGCCACCCATTTCAAACGCCAAGTCAATAACGCTATCTTCAAGCTGCACTGCATTGCGATACATTTCGTAGATAGATTGTTTAAAGTCATCGGTAACAACCTCCGGATTTTCATTTATATATTCACGGAACAACTCAGTCATTCCAGCTACGTGCATAGTCTCGTCACGGATACTCCATTCAACAATCTCGCACATGCCTTTTAGCTTTCCAAATCGTTGAAAGTTAAGAAGCATGACAAAAGCACTGAACAAACTCATGCCTTCATTACAGACAGTTTGGGCAATAGCTTTTGCAAGTCCTTGCTTAGTGTCTGCATCAAAGGTTTGCATGAACTCAATCTTTTTAGCCATCGCTTCGTATTCAAGAAACGCTGTGTATTCAGCTTCAGGAAATCCTAAAGTGTCATTAAGTAATGCATAGCTTCGCATGTGTATTGTTTCTCGCTGTGCAAACGAGAGCATCATCATCCGTGCTTCATTGTTCTTAATACGGGGTAAAAATACATCAACATAACTACCCCCAACTATCACATCAGATTGGGTGAATAGCCGGAGGATTTGAGTGATAAAGTTCTTCTCAGGTTGGGAAATCTTGCCTGACTTCCACTGGGTTAAATCTTCATTTAAGTCACACTCCCATTCACCCCACGCCAGCTTGTCATGTTCAATAGCTTGATTAACAAAGCTGGTATAGGAGAAGGGTTTAAAAGCGTTTGAAGTTGTTAATAAGGTCATTGATTATCCATGACAGGAAAGGCATTCATCATCATCGCCATAGTCTTTTAGAGCCACGCGAGTCGGCTTGAAGCTGACAGTATCAGCCTTAGCTCCTGCGGAAGTTCGCAGGTAATAAAGTCCTTTAAGTTTCTTGTTGAAGGCACGTAGATGTACCTCATTGACGTAAGCCTTATTAGTCCCTGCTGGGAAGAATAGGTTTACGGATTGACCTTGGCAGATAAATGGTTGTCTATCCGCAGCATGGTCAATGACCCAGCGTTGGTCTAGCTCAAAGGCTGTCTTGTAGACTTCCTTGTGCCAATCATCCATCCATTCTAAATGCTGAACACTGCCATCATTAAGTAGGATTGATTTCCATTGCTCGGCTATCCACGACTCAGGCTTGTGTTGCCATAGTTCAGCTTCTTCCCTAATCACTTTATCAAGGTAGGGGTTGCGAACTAGATGTGAACCTATCCGAGTACGATGAGTAAACGCATTAGATTTCAGTGGTTCAATTGAAGCACTGCAACCGGCAATGATGGACGAATTAGCATTTGGAGCAATCGCCAAGAGGTGACTATTACGGACACCTTCAACATCCGGACACGAGCCACGTTCTCCCCCCAGGCGAATTGTCGCTGCGGTAGCTTGTGCCTTGATATGAGTGAACATTGTCGTGTTATACGAGTTAGCCATTACAGACTCCCACGGCATGTTTGCACGTTGCAAAGCACTGTGAAATCCCATAGCTCCAAGGCCCAAACTTCGCTCTTGGGTTGCGCTAAAAATAGCTTTGCGAAGTTCTATTGGTGCGTTAAAACAGAAGAAGCTAATCACGTTATCAAGCATCGTGATTAGGTCAGAAACCATTGAGGTATCTTTCCAATGCTCAAAGTGTTCTAGGTTCACACTGCTTAAACAACAAACGGCTGTTCGTTCTTCAGAGGTCGGTAAGTGAATTTCATTACATAAGTTTGACCCATGTATTTTAAGTCCCTTATCTTTCATCGCTGGCGGTAGATGCCTGTTCGCTTCATCAATGAAGTTAAGATATGGCTCACCAGTACGGAAGCGAATATCAAGTAGACGCTCCCATAGGTCACGAGCTTTAACAGTTTCACGGACTGTTAAATCAGCAGGGTCAATCAAGTCCCAATCACTATCAGACATTACTGCATCCATAAACGCATCAGGGATGTTTACAGCATTGTGTAAGTTAAAAGCTTTGCGGTTAGGGTCACCACCAGTTGGAACACGGATATTGATGAACTCAACAATGTCTGGGTGGCTAATGTTCATGTAGGCAGCATAAGAACCTTTACGAGTCTTACCCTGCCTGTAGGCAGTCATGTCACTATCAACAGTCTTTAAGAAAGGTATTGGTGAAGGAGCAACGTCACTAACACTGCGCACGTCAGACCAATGCCCACCCACTCCACCGCCTTTGACAGAGAGCCATCGAAGCTCGGATGTGTGATTGATAAGGCCATCAAGACTATCAGGGACATAATTAAGAAAACAGGATATTGGGAGTCCACGGACTTTTTCTCCTTGCGCAGGGGCGTTTGATAATAGGGGTGAGGAAAACATGAACCAGCCTTTACTGGCGTAGTCATAGATTCGTTGGGCTAACTCATGGTCGTTACGACAATAAGCTAAGGCTGCTCGTGCATAGGCATCTTGAGGGTCTTCACCATCACGACAGTAGTAGTCATTGAGAAGTGTTGCGGCTTGCTCAGACAGTAATTCGTTGCGAGTGTAGTCAACTACAATTGTCATTTAGCCACTCCGTTGTTTCTCTGATTCCTTTGAATCCAACTAGGGTGGCTCCAGTTTCAGTATTAATTATTGTGGGGACGCTACGCACTTTGTAATGAATGGCTGAATCAATATCTTTGCCGATGTCAATTTCTTCGTAGTCAATTTCTTCATGGTTAAGGACACTGCTGACTGCTTTGCAGGGCTGACACCCTTCGGTATAAAATTTTATAATCATATTATTTCTCAGTCATACTTCAGTTGCTGGAGTTCTAGCCAGAGTTCTGCGTAGTGCATTATCTTTTTTACATCAGATTCAAACTGACCTTTGTGTGGCGCACGGGTCGCATACTTAACGATGTTAGCTGCACAGAAGTCGAGTTCATTTAGCATGATGTATTCAATGGGTTGGATTGGATGAATGTAATGGTCACCCCCTTCTTGGCGGGATAGACCTACTTTAATTTTGGTGGTGTCCATAAGATAATATTTCCATCATCAGTGATGTCATTGAATCGTAAAATTCGGGCACATCGGGCTTGGGTTAATGCATCATCTTCAGTCAGGCCAGCCTTCGTATAGGCAGCTACGATAGCTTCCCAAATGGCTACGTTACGTAGGTGAAGGTCAGTGGATTGAAGTGATGCTTTGTGGAGGATTTGCTGCGCCTTAACAGGGCCAACTTTTGGACAACCTTTATAATTGTCTACAGCATCACCAGTGAGGATTTGGGTAAAGAATGAGAAGTCTGCATCAGCTTCGCTAATGGTAACAACGCCATCTTCTGGGTGGGCAGGGTTGAAGAATCTGCATGGTATGGTCTTTAGGTCTTTATCCTCAGACACTATGATGGTGTCATTACCATCACTACCCCGAATGCCTAGCAAGTCATCTGCTTCAAAAGGCTCAAGAAGAACAGCTTGATGTTCATCAATCATCCACTGTTTGAGTGGCTTCAAGGTCATTGGCTTTCGTACATCCTTACGATTACCTTTGTAGGAATCTAGGACATCGGTGCGAAAGTTCTTTGAACCTGTCAGGTAAAGCTTAAAATGCTCTGCACCTGTCTTCTCAATCATGGATGCAATCTTCTGCTTAATTAAAGCCTGACCTTCTGACTCATACGCATGAAGTGTCCATAAGTCTTCGTCCCATTTCACTGGAACTTCAGTAGCAGCCGCAGCTTGATAAGCTACGATGTCGCCATCAATCAGCAAGGTCGTCATAGACTTCTCCTGCTTCCGTGTTTCGCCTAGTGATAACTTGGATACCATACTTAATAGCAACGTGCTGCTCTTGCCAATCTAGGTAAGCACCCATTGCAAAGTTAAAAGCTAAGGCTAGTGACACTACTGAAAAGGCGAGACAAACTAAAACCATCATTAAAGTTTCAATCATAAGTTTTCCTTGGAATTTAGGGGCAGGCAAATTCACCAAATAGAATTATTGCTGCGCCTTTGTAAGCGCAATGAGCTTCCTTTGCAGTATCAAAACCACCGAGATAATACTTTTTATACTCGTGTCCTATGACTGCATAAAACCTATCGTTTTTCATACGCCTAACACCTTTAAAACCAGAGGTGTTGTTGACCTGTAATCTAGTATTAGCTTTGTTTTGAGTAGCAGTCGCTATTCTCAAATTAGTAATACGATTGTCTATTTTATTATTGTTGATGTGGTCAATCATCGTAGGAACATCGCCATGATGAAGCATCCAAGCAAGACGATGTGCTGCATAAATTTCGCCAAGGACTTTGATTAATAAATAGCCTTTACTATTTGCAGTGCCTTTAGCTTCTTTACCAGATGAACGTATGAATTTGCCTTCTTCAGGCACATAGCGAATAACAGCACGAAGCTGTTCTATAGAGTGAGACATTAAATTTCCTTTTACTGAGCGAGTGCCTCCCAACTCACAGGAAACATAGGTTTAATAATTGTTGATACTTGTTGGGCTAGGTCTTG